>OMAQ01000971.1_pt1 | contig 13649 bp, 10 predicted proteins | sample 1673461 | NCBI WGS metagenome assembly OMAQ01 (sample SAMEA103958112, study PRJEB25191) | human gut metagenome | biome: human-associated habitat [ENVO:00009003]; feature: intestine environment [ENVO:2100002]; material: feces | place: Germany | collected 2013/2015
CGCCCGCCAAACCCCGTTCCGCTAACAAAGCCGTAAAGACCGATGCCCAAGGCTGAGAATAAGAAGGCGGCAGCAAAGCGCGGACCGACCCCGGCACAACACTTAACGGAGCTCGTGAAGGCCGCGGTTGACGCCGTGGCCGAGCGCCGTGCGGCAAGCCCCGCGGAAGTGTTTTGTCTGAGACCCGTGAATCCGGTACGGATTGTGGCGGCGTTTTCGGGCGGCCGTGACTCAACGGCCCTCGTGGATATTTTGGCGAAGCTTTACCATAAGCCGCATCAGACGCAGATCGCTGAAATCACGGTGGTGCACGTGCACCACGGGCTCTCCGTGAACGCCGACGCCTGGGCCGAGCACGCCAAAGCCATGTGCGAAAAGTGGCGTCTGCCGCTGAGGATCGAAAAGGTTTATGTGAACCGCCAGTCGCCCGCCGGCATCGAAGCCGCCGCGCGTGAGGCCCGTTATCAGACCTTGAAGCGCATTGCGCACGAAACGAATTCCGATGTGATCATGACGGGGCATCACCTTGACGACCGCATCGAAACCTTCTTCATTCAGTGGATGAGAGGCGCCGGTCCCGAAGGGCTTTCCGCCATGAGTCCCGTGCGCACGATGGAAAGCGCGGCTTTAACCGAGCGCCTCGTGCTGTCGCGGCCCTGGCTTGATGTGGCGCGCTCAGAAATCGAGAGCTACGTCAAAAAGGCGCGGCTCTCGTTTGTCGAGGACGACAGTAACGCCGACAACCGTTTTTTACGTAACCTCATCCGCAACAAAGTCTTTCCGGAACTGGATGCCGTAAGACCCGGCTGGCGCGCGGCTGCCGCGCGAAGCGTCACGCTTGTGGCGCAGGCCGCGGACGTCATGAAAAGCGTCGGAAGCGATGATGTGGCGCTGTGCCGTGCCGCTGACGGCCATTCGCTCGTCATTGCCAAGCTTCTGATGCTGCCGGTCGCGCGCCAGGCTCTGTGTCTGAGAAGCTGGCTTGCCGCTGAAGGCGTGCGCCCCCCGTCCAAAGTCCGGCTTTTTGAGGCACTGCGGCAGGTGAGGGAAACGCACAACGACAGCCGCCTTACGATCCGCTGTGACGGCCGCGAAATCCGCCGCTGGGGCGCGGACCTCGTTTTGCGTGACTGCGATCCTGTAAACCGCGATGTCTCCCGCGACATGGATCTTGTCTGGAAGGGCGAATCCGAGATAAGCCTGGGACTCTGGGGCGGGGTACTGCGGTTTATACCGTGCGAAGAAGGCGAAGCCGGCTTTGATGCTCAAAAATTAAAAGAGGGGCCTTTGTTTGTGCGGTCCAGACGTGGCGGCGAAAAACTCAAGCTCTGGGCTTTGCGGCCGAGCCGCAATCTCAAGCACCTTTATCAGGCTTTAAAAATCCCGAGTTTTGAAAGGGGGTCCTTACCCCTTCTTTGGCTCGGAGGCCGCCTCATTTTTGCCGCGGGGCTCGGAGGGGACGTACGGTACATCGCCGACCCCGAACTCATCCGGGAGCGCATCAAGCTTGAATGGGTGCCGGATAAACCGCTTCTGGGAGTCTGAGGATGGCAAAAAAGGCTGTGGCGTCCCGCATGGACGACCTCTTTAACGACATGATGCTCGTTGACTCGGGCGACCTCATCGGGGGTGGATGAGGCGGGCAGAGGCCCCTTAGCCGGGGCTGTCTACGCCGCAGCCGTGATTTTGAATCCCGATGAACCGATCGAAGGCCTCAGAGACAGCAAAAAGCTCACAGCCAAGCGCCGCGATGAACTCGCTGAAGAAATCAAAGCCAAGGCCCTCTGCTGGTGTGTGGCGGATGCCTCGGTCGAAGAAATCGAGGAAATGAATATCCTTAAAGCCACCATGCTCGCGATGCGCCGTGCGGTGCTGGGCTTAAGAATTGAACCCAAACTGGTGCTTGTGGACGGCAACCGCCTCCCGGAAGTTCCGTACCCGGCAAACGCCATCGTAAAGGGCGACGACAAGGTGGCTGCGATTTCCGCCGCAAGCATTCTTGCCAAGACAACGCGCGACCACCGCATGGATGAGCTCGATCTCCGCTATCCCGGTTACGGCTTTGCCAAACATAAGGGCTACGGCGTTAAAGAACACATCGACGCGATTAAGCGCTTGGGCGTGTGCCCTGAGCACCGCAAAACCTTTGAGCCGATTGCGTCGATCCTGGGCGTTGCTTCAGCCAAGGAAAAGCGCAAGGCCAAAAAAGGAGAAAGGCCCGCCTTTGAATTAAGCTGAAACCCAGTATTTATGCGGCCCGGAAATCCTGAGAGATCCGGGCTTTTTGTTGCTTAAAAACAACAAATGAAAACCAGTTCTTTATTTTTGGAAATGAGCCGTCAACCAGATTCCGTCAGAGAAGGGTATTGACTAATTCTTTAATTAAATCAATAGAGTAATATCAATACCCAAAAGATTTTATCGGCTGGAAAAGTGTTTTACCGTCTGATTTAACAGTAAAAACACGGTTAATACCTCAAATAAGACAAACAGATTATTTGCGCTTGCCGGAAAAAATCCGATACAGTCGCACTAACGGTGAGCCGACTCAGGCATCAAAAGGCTTGGGCGGCTGAATCCGCAAATTAAAGGAGAGAATTCCAAATGCAGAAGAAGTTGATTGCTGTTGCTGTGCTCGGCGCCTGTGTTGCAGGTTCCGCTTTTGCAGCGAACGTGGATGTGTACGGCCGTATTGATACGGGCCTTTCTTATGTTCATTACGATGAAACCGGGTTGTCTGATGCCAAGGATACCCTTTCGCTCGATTCCGGTATGTCCAGCGGCAACCGCTGGGGCCTGAAAGGTTCTGAGGACCTTGGTAACGGCTACCAGGTTGGGTTCGTACTGGAAAGCGGCTTCGACGCCGACACCGGTGCTCTGGGCGCCGGTGGCATCTTTGCACGTGAAGCGACGCTTCGTGTGTCCGGCCCCTTCGGCAGCATCTACGCCGGTCGTATGGGTCGTATCGGTTCTGATGCCGGCTCTGTCGGTTTCTACGCGGGCAGCGTGAGCCCCTTTGGTTCGGGCTGGGGCAAGATGCCCGGTCACTTTGCCGTTACGGCCAACTACGATAGCCGCTACAACAACGCATTAGCCTATGTTTCCCCGAAGGTTGGTCCGGTCACGGTTTACGCTCAGTACACCATGGGTAATGCTACTGAAAACGAATCTGGCGATGATCGTCTCTTCTCTCTCGGCGCTCAGGCTGACTTCGGTGCCCTCCAGGTGCTCGGTTTGGTTGAATACCTGAACAAGAAGAGTGTTGTCGGCACGACCGTGTACGATGACAGCCAGTATGATGATTCCTACACCATCAATCTCGGCGGTTCTTATGATTTCAGCGTTGCCAAAGTGTTCCTCGCTGGTCAGTATTTCAAGGCGGCTCCTAACTATGCCGGCATGAAGGCTAACTACGCGAAAGATCCTCGCGTCCTTAACAATGAATGGCGCTGGTCCTTTGATGGTTTCGGTGTGAACGTTGGTGCCACGGCCCCGATCGGTGCGGGTGAGTTCCTCGTCAGTGCTGGTTACGGTAAGGGCGATGTGAACTACGACACGAAAGATGCCAAGATTTCTGCTGACGCCTACATCATCCAGGTCGGCTACACCTATCCGTTCTCCAAGCGTACGAACCTTTACGCTGGTGCCGGTTACATGCAGACCAGCATGGAAGACGGCATCACCAACACTGACGGCACGACCAGTGATAAGGACTTCAAGACCACCCAGGTTATGTTCGGTCTTCTCCACAAGTTCTAATCCTTTGATTAGACTTGCGTAGTCTTTAGCCCTAAACCCCTTCTTGGTTTCGGCCGAGGAGGGGTTTTCTGTATCCCATAAACGTGAGGCTTTTATCCATGGAATTTAAATCCGTCATTGCCGTCATTCCTGCCGCGGGCGTGGGCAGCCGGATGAAAGCTGATCATCCCAAGCAGTACCTGTCGATCGCCGGTGACTCAACGCCAACGGTGCTTCAGGCGTGCATTGCTTCGCTTTCTGCCGTCAGTCAGATTAACCGCATCGTGGTGGGCGTAAGCCCCTCCGACGGCTATGCCGCGGATCTTGGCCTGGGCAAAGCCGAACTCTTCCGCACGGGCGGCGCCACGCGCAGTGAAACGGTTTTAAATACGCTCAAAGCAATCGGAACGGAGACACTCAAAGATGCGCTCGTCCTGGTGCACGATGCCGCAAGGCCCCTCGTGGATCCCGACGACGTCACAGAGCTCATTGATAAAGCCAAAACCGATATCCTTAAACACGGACCTTCAGCCGGCGCTGTGCTGGCGGTCCCTGTGTCTGATACCGTTAAGCGCACCGATGCTGACGACGTCATCACTGAGGACATTTCCCGCGAGCATCTCTGGCGCATTGCAACACCGCAGGCCTTTGCCGGGCTGGCGCTTTTAAATGCACTTGAGAAACACCCCGACGTCACGGATGAGTCAAGCGCCGTTCGGGCCGCGGGCGGCCGCGTAAGCGTTGTTGCAGCGCAGCCCTCGGTCTTTAAAATAACAAGACCCGCTGATTTAACTTTGGCCCGCATGATGTTTGAAAACTCTCAGAAGCCGATGCTCCCCGAAATCCGTACCGGCATCGGTTATGACTCCCACCGTCTGGTCGAAGGGCGTCCTTTGATTCTTGGCGGCGTCACGATTCCCCACACGAAGGGCCTTGACGGTCACAGTGACGCGGATGTGCTGCTGCATGCCGTCACGGACGCCGTGTTGGGCGCCGCCAACCTGGGCAACATCGGGATTTTGTTCCCGGACACCGATCCCGCCTACAAGGGGGCTGACAGCGGCGTTTTACTCAAAGACGCTTTCGTGCGTGTGCGCGCCGCAGGCTGGGAACTCGTGAACCTCGACGCGGTTCTCATTGCCCAAAAGCCCAAGATCAACCCACATCTCACAGCCATCCGCGAAAGCATTGCCCGCATTATGTCTGTGGATGTCAGCCGCATTTCCGTCAAACCCAAGACCAACGAAAAACTCGGGTTTGAAGGCCGGGAAGAGGGGATGAGTGCTTTCGTCACCGTCCTTTTGGCCCGCGTCTAGATTATTAACCAAAGGTTTTGTTATGCCTGAAGTCAACCGCAAAAAAGTCCGTGCCATGGCCTCAGAACTCGCCCAGGCCCCCGAAGGCGAGATTCTTGAGCGCTTTAAGTCGTCAATGACCACCAGTGAATTTGAGGCCCTGCAGCGCGTCTGCCGCGACAGAGGCATTGCCGTTCCCGCCGAGCACGGCGAAATCACGCCCGAACCCGACCTTCCGCAGCGCATCATCAGCGCCGAGGAGCTCGCAGGCGTTGACGTAGCACAGGTAAAAAAAGCCACGTCCTTCGGCTGGAGTGAGGGAATTTCGCTTCTTGCCGGTGTCGGCATGGCAATCGGCCTCTGGAAGGGCGACATCTGGATTGCGCTTTTCTACGGCGTCGTGACGGCGGTTGTTCTCTACCTGGTGCTCCGTTATGCCCGTAAGACCTGGCTTGAGCTCGGCGAAGCCGCGATCACAGGCAAAGTCCCCGAAGGGAAGAAAAAGAAGTAACAGCCGTTTGTCTGCCGGAGACCAACAGCGGCTTACCCCCTTGGGTTTATGCCGCTTTTTTCGCGTCCCGCGTTTTCTTCAAGTTTGCTTTTTGCTGTGTTGAGACAAAATTCCTTCTGAGTTGACACAACACGTCAAAACTAAGTAAAACACCCTAACAACATTCGCTTTTAAGCCCCTACATTCAGTCTCGAGGACAGAGGATTTTTCCCGTTGTATCAGTATCCTCTGCCGCTTCCAAACAACTTGCGGAAGGAGAGAGACAATGATGATTCGTAAGGGTCAGCTCACAGCGCTTGCGGCAGCCATGTTGCTGTGCGCCTGTGCTTCCACCAATCAGAGCGGCATGAAGGACGGCACCTACACCGAAGTCGTCCCGGGCCACAACGCCCCGATGACCGTCAAGGTCACGATTAAAGACAACCGCATCACCGCGATTGACACCAGTAAAAACCTCGAAACGATCGGCGTGGGCAAAGTCGCCTTAAAGCTCATGACAGACAAGATTCTGAAGAATCAGTCCCTGGGTGTTGATGCAATTACCGGCGCTTCGCTTTCCTCGATGTCGCTTAAAGCCGCCGTAGGCGCCTGCATTGAAAAAGCGGGCGGCGACCTCAAGGCCTGGCAGAAAAACGTCGAAAAACACGCAACGGCCCCTGTGACGCTTCAGGGTGACGTGGTGGTGATCGGCGGTGGCGGCGCAGGGCTTGCCGCAGCGATTTCCGCGAACCAAAACGGCGCCAAGGTCGTGATTTTGGAAAAGATGGGCTTTTTGGGCGGCTCCACCAACGTTTCTGAAGGCGCCTTAAATGCGCCGGATCCCCAGCGCCAGGGGCCTCAGGGGATTGTTGACTCCGTGCAGAAGTTCTATGACCAGACGATGAAGGGCGGCCACAACGTGGGCGATCCCAAGCTTGTGCACTATCTGACGGATAATGCCCTTGGGTCGGTTCACTGGATGGAAAAGCTCGGCGTTCAGTTCAAAAAAGAAGTCGGCACTGCCACGGGTGCTCTCTGGCAGAGAAGCCACTATCCGACAACGCCGTCCGGAAACTCCTACATCCGTGTGTTTGAGAAGTACCTTGCCGAACACAAGGACTCGATTACGGTTCTGACCGACACGGCTGCCAAAAAGCTCGTATACAAAGACGGCCGCGTCACGGCGGTGATTGCCGACAATAAGGGGCGGCCTGTGACCGTGAACGCTAAAAACGCCGTGATTCTTGCGACCGGCGGGTTCGGCGCCAACATTAAGCTCAGGCAGGAAGTCAACACGGGCGTCTGGAAAGAAGTGAAGCTTGACAGCTCCATCGGCTGCACAAACCTCGCCAAGGCCGCGCAGGGGGACGGCATTGTCATGGGGAAGGCTGTCGGCGCTGACGTCATCGGCATGTCCGACATTCAGATTCACCCCTGCGGCACGCCGGGTACCGGTTTGATGGAAAACATCCGTACCTCGGGCAGAAACCGCCTGTTCGTCAACCTTGACGGCAACCGCTTCGTGAACGAAGGTGCAGCGCGCGATACGCTTGCCAAGGCCATTTTCGCGCAGAAGGACTCCACCTACTGGGTCCTTGTGAACCATCTGCGTTATCCGAGCCGCACGTTTGTCGACGCCAACGGCGCCACGATTGAAAACATGGTCGCGCAGGGCGCCGTGGTGGAGGCAAATACCCTTGACGAACTTGCCGCCAAGACCGGCATGAACGCCAAGAACCTCAAGACCGCTGTCGCCGGCTACAACGCCGTGGTCACCAAGGGCGCCAAGGATAAGTACGGTTTTGTCGCCAACAACAAGGCCGACCGTGCGATGACCGAAGGCCCATGGTACGCCTGTAAGAAGGTTCCGACCGTGCACCACACGATGGGGGGACTCCACATCAACACGGAGGCCCAGGTGATTGACACCGAGGGCAAGGTGATCAAGGGGCTTTACGCCGCGGGTGAAGTCACCGGCGGCATCCACGGCTCCAACCGCTTGGGCGGCAACGCCATCGCCGACGTCATGACCTTCGGCCGTACGGCGGGCGCCAACGCGGCCAAAGGGCTCTGATCCGTATAAAGTCTTGACTGACTCGTAAGCGGATCGGGCGGCAGGGTTTTACTGGACCTTGCCGCCTTTTTATCGGCCGCCGGCCCTGGCACAGAAAATGAACGGCCCGCACTTTCTCAAAAGAAGGCGGGCCGCTTGACGCGGGAAGAACCGGCACAGCCGGCTCTTAACTTACTTGGCAGAGCCCCAGACGTCACCCCAGGTACCGGTTAAAGCACCCTGCGCGTAGTCCACGACACGGTTTTCAAAGAAGTTCGTGTGCGTGACCCCGAGCATTGCGTCAACCCAGGGCAGGGGATTCTTTTCACTCTTAAAGATGGGCTTCATCCCGAGGCCCATGAGACGGCGGTCTGCGATGTAGCGGATATAGTCCTCGACGTCCTTCTTGGTCAAGCGCTTCATTTCGCTTACGCCGAACGCCAGAGCAATGAACTGGTCTTCGAGGTCCACCATCGTTTCCGCAATGGAATAGATCCGCTTTTTGAGCCGATCATTCCAGAGCTTCGGATTTTCCTTGATGTACTCACGGAAAAGTTTCGTCATCGAGTCGGTGTGCAGCGTCTCGTCGGCAATCGACCAGCTGATGATCTGGCCCATGCCCTTCATCGCGCCGTTGCGGGTGAAGTTTAAGAGCATCACAAAGCTCGAAAAGAGCTGCATGCCTTCGGTGAAGGCCGAGAAAGCGGCAATCTGCGCCGCAAGCTCGTTTTCGTCGTTTAAGCACTCTTCAAAGAAGTGGTGCTTGGCAGCCATCGCTTCGTACTGCAGGAATTCGTTGTAAACGGTCTCGGGCATCCCGAGCGTTTCAATGAGGTGCGAGTAGGCGGCGATATGCACGGCTTCGCGGCCCGCAAAGCTTGAGAGCATCATGCGGATTTCGGGCTGCGGAAACTGCGGCAGATACGTTTTCACGTAGGCCCCTGAAACGTCAATGTCGCCCTGCGTGAAAAAGCGCAGGATCTTGGTGAGAAAGTCGCGCTCACTGTCGGTGAGCTTGAGGGTATAGTCCTTGACGTCCTCAATCATCGGCACTTCCGTCCAGAGCCAGTGCATCTGTTCGCTCTGCACAAAAGCGTCGTAGGCCCAGGGGTAGGAGAAGGGCTTGTAGTAATTGCGGGATGTGGTGAGCATTTTCGTTCAATCCTTTCTTCGGTTACCCTTCACAGGCAAGGCAGGTCGTGTCATCGGCGACGCTCTTCATGTCGATTTCGTCTTCGATGCGCTTACGCACGGCCACCTGTCCCACGCGGTCGGCTTTTCTGAGCTTATCGCTGCGGCAGTAGTAAAGGGACTTGAGGCCCTTTTTCCATGCCATGAAGTGGCAGGCGTGCAGGTACGGAATCGCGACGTCAGCGGGGAAGAAGAGGTTCACACTCTGGCCCTGATCGATGAACTTCTGGCGGTCGGCGGCCAATTCAATAATCCAGCGCTGATCGATTTCCTGGGCGGTCTTATAAACGGCCTTGATGTTGTCCGGAATATCGGTGCGGTGCTGAATACTGCCGTCGTGCGCCGTGAGATCCGCCCAGACTTCATCGGTGTCCAGGCCCCGGCGGGCGAGTTCAGCCTTGAGGAACCGGTTCTTCACAATGTAGGCGCCCGAAATCGTGTCCTGACGGTAGACGTTGGCGCGGTACGGTTCAATCGAGGGGCTCGTGCCGCCCATGATGAGGGAACTCGAGGCGTTCGGGGCCACGGCCATCGTGAGAGAAAAGCGGCGTGCAACACCGGAGTCGGCGGCATCGGGATTGGGCCCGCGCTTTTCGCAGAGCTTTTTGTCCGCAGCCATCACGTTTTCCTGGATGCGGGCAAACATTTCACGGTTCACGACTTTCGCAATCACGCTTTCAAAGGCAATGTTGTTTTTCTGCAGGTAGGCATGAAACCCCATGGCTCCCAGGCCCACGCTTCGTTCACGCAGGGCCGAATAACGGGCGCGCTCAATGGTGGAGGGCGCATGGTCGATGAAGTACTGCAGGACGTTATCGAGAAGCTCCATCACATCGTCGAAAAAGCCCGGGACGTTCTTCCACTCGTCGTAGTACTCGAGGTTGACGGACGACAAGCAGCACACGGCCGTGCGCTTGGGGTTCGTCGGCAGGAAAATTTCCGTGCAGAGGTTGGAGCCGTTAATCCTGAGGCCCTTATCCTTAAGCCATGAGGGCAGCGCCTTGTTCGCCGTATCGATAAAGACGAGGTAGGGCTCACCGGTGTGCATGCGCATTTCAAGAATGCGCTGCCACAATTCACGCGCGCTCACGGTCTGAATGACCTTGCCGCTTGCGGGGTCTTTCAGTTCCCAGGAGTCGTCCGCATCCGGATCACGCATGCTCGCTTCAATCTTTTCCATGAAGGCGTCGGTGATGTTCACGCCATGGTGAAGGTTGAGCGCCTTGAGGTTGGGGTCGCCCGTGGGCTTACGCATCTCAATAAACTGAATCACATCGGGGTGATCAATGTTGAGAAATGCGGCGTAGGAGCCGCGGCGGGTGGAACCCTGGCGGTACGCAAGGCACGCGGCATCGTAGACGCGCAGATGCGGCATCACGCCCACGCTCTTATCGTCGGCGCTGCGGATGTCGACGTGAATGCCGACGCCGCCCCCGAGCATCGAAAGCCAGTTGACCTCGGAGAGCGTGTCCACAAGCCCCTCGGCGCTGTCGGCCATGTAGCTTAAGTAGCAGGAAACGGGCAGGCCCTTCTTGCTGCGGCCGAACGACAGAATAGGCGTCGAGAAACTCAGCCACTGGCGGCTTGCGTAGTCGTAGATGCGCTGGGCGTGCTCGGGATTGCTGGCAAAGGTTTCCGCAACGAAGGCCAGGCGCTCCTGAGGACTTTTTTCCTCCGGACGCATGTAGCTTTCACGCAGGCGGATCAGACCGAGCTCATCAAAGCGCTCATCACGGCTTAAATCGATGGTGACCGACATGGATTTCCCTTACCGATAACGAATAACTGGAAAACAACAGCTTGTGGTTATTCTTCATCTTGACTACAGCATGCTGTTGTTTGACTGAATTTGAGGGGGCCATCTTAAACGTTCGGAGGCTTCTCTTCAATCGTGCGGCACCTATCACGCCGCAATAAATTTTCTTATGAATCAGTCCCATTCGGGATATCCCTGACGGGAAAAAAGGCTATGACTGACATTTCTGTCAGAGGGTGTTTTACGTCCTGAAGGATTGTTTTCGCAGGGTTTCGCCGGTTGCAGCCTGCGAAGTTCGGGACGCACAGGTCTGATTCGAAATTTTTGCCTGAACATGCTGAAAGACTAGTTGTTTTTACCTAGATGGAGTAATGTAGCAGTCGGCGTGAACGCACATCCCCACCGCGTTCATTCCGCGAGACTTTGGCGGTCACCGGCTCACTTCCCCGAGACGGTAGTGCAGGCGTACTCCCTGCTGCCGACCGCTTTCCGACACTTGCCACACGAGGAAATGTCAAAATGAAACCCATGAAGTTCGCAGCCGTTGCCCTGGCAGCCGCTCTTGCCTGGGGCAGCGCCCTGGCGTGCACCACTGTCGTTGTCGGCTCTCAGGCGAGCGCCGACGGGTCGCTTCTCATTGCCCGCAGCGCCGACAGCTCGGCACTGAAAGCCCAGCACCTTCTGATTCACCCGGCCACTACAAACGCCAAAGGCATGTACCGCTCCGCGGACCACAACGGCGCGAACAAGTTCGAGTATCCGGTCGCGGAAAACGGCCTGCGCTACACGACGGTTCCCAACTGGAAGACGCAGATTCACGGCGCCACAGGCTTTAATGAAGCAGGCGTCGGCTTTTCCGGTACCGAATCCATTTTTGCCCGTGATGATGCCCTGAAGCTCGATCCCTATAACGAAGAAACCGGCATCACCGAAGACGACATCCCGGAAGTGATCCTGCCGCGCGCAAAGACCGCCCGTGAAGGCGTTGAGATTCTCGGGAAAATCGTTGAAACGATCGGGGCCGGCGAAGGCTTCGGCGTTGTTTTAATCGACAACAACGAATCCTGGTACTTTGAAACCGGCACGGGACATCAGTGGCTCGCGCAGCGCACCCCGAAGGACAAGTACTTTGCCTCCGGCAACCAGGGGCGCCTGCAGCAGTACGACCCGAAGAGCCCGGACTTTATGGCCTCGAAGACCTTGGTGCAGTGGGCCACTAAAAACGGCTTTTACGATCCGAAGAAAGACGGCGAATTTAATTTCTCCAAGGCCTATACGCGCGACGACTATCGCGACCGCAACTACAACGACCCGCGCGTCTGGGAAGTGCAGCGCATTCTGACGCCGAGCCTCAAGCAAAACGTCGAAGCCGGCCGCACGTTCCCGGTGTGGGTTAAGCCCGATCAGAAGATCACGGTCTCTGACCTCACCGCGATCATGCGCAACCACTACGCTTCAGGGCCCCTTGCAAGCCACGACCCGTACACCAATGGGCTCAAGGGCGACAAGGAACCCTACCGTCCGATCAGCGTTTTCCGTACGTATGAATCGCACGTCATGCAGGTAAGACCGTGGCTGCCGAAGGCAATCGGTCAGGTCACCTACCTCGCGATGGGCATGGCAGACCTTTCCGTTTATGTGCCGGTGTATTCGGGCATGTCCGCTTACCCGAAGCACTGGGGTATGGGCACGGACAAGGCCGACAGCAAGAGCCTTTACTGGAAGTTCCGTAAGCTCCAGACCCTTGTGATGACGGACTATCCGAAGCTCGCACCGATCGTCAAGAAGGCTTATGGCGCCTTTGAAGCCGACCTTGCCAAGCGCCAGGCCGCGTTCGAAAAGGACTACGTGAAGACCGTGAAAACGAATCCCAAGGCCGCTCAGAAGGCACTGGACGCCTTCAGCATTAAGGCCATGACGGACGCTGAAAACCTCACCGAAGATCTGATGAACCAGCTCTTTACGGTGCGCACGGAAGACATCCAGAAAGTCAATTTCTTCGCGAACCGCTCAAAGAAGGACTGATGTTCTGAGTCTCTGTAAATAAGGCCCGCTTTTTAAGGCGGGCCGCCAAGCAAAAACGCCTGAGCGGACAAACCGTTCAGGCGTTTTTTATAGGGCCCGTCCCGGTGGGAACGAGGCCCGTGTGCGTCACATCAGACAAATCAGAACTTGTAGACCATCTGCACGCCGAGGAGATAGGCGTCGAGCGTATCAAAACGGCCGGCCTTCACGCCGCCCTTATCATCTGCGTAAAGGTCACGTTCGCCGATACCGTGCAGCCACGCGGCAGAAACGTCCAACTGGAAGTCTTTGGCAACCTTAAAGGACGAACCCAGGGCGAGCCACAGACGGTCAGCATCCGGAATGATGGCCGTGCGGTACCGTGCCTCATCCACGGCCGAGGTTTCGTAACCGATACCGGCACGCATCGTCCACCAGTCGTAGAAGCGCATGTCGGCGCCCAAGGAGACGAGGTAGGTGTCCTTCCAGGCGTTATGCACATTCTTTGTCCTTGTCACCGGGCCGACAGAGTAGTTAATGTCAAGATCCTTGAAGGACGACCAATCCGTCCAGCGGAAAGTGGCATAGAGGCTCAGAAGGTCGTTCACATCCCAAGCGGCGGTGGCCATCAGCCAAGCCGGGGTAGAAAGAGAGACCGCGGCATCATGTTTTCCCCAAAGCGCTCCCAGTGTTGTGGGGTTCTTGGTCAATGCTCCGTTCAGATAATCACCGGTAATTGCCGTATTTTCCCGGCGTAAGTTGTTGACCGTGAAATCGCCCTCGGCATGATGATTCACCTTAGAGCGGTAAGACAAGCCAAAACGCAGATTATCCACCGGCGTCCACATCATGCCGACGTTAAAGCCCCAGGCCCAGCTGTCGGCATCAACTTCACCGTCTACGGTCATATTGGCCAGATCATCCCTCATCTTCAGATCAGCAGCCGCGTACTGAATGGACATACCGGCGCCGAGGCTCACCTTCTCGGAAAGCTTCCAGGCAACGTTGGGGTTGAAGTCAAAGGTGAGAACCTGAGCGGAAATACCGCGTTTGGCAAGAGACCAGTTGTCGTCGTATTCCGTGCCCATGCCGAAGGGAACGGTCATGGCAAGGCCCACCCAG
>OMAQ01000975.1_pt1 | contig 13631 bp, 11 predicted proteins | sample 1673461 | NCBI WGS metagenome assembly OMAQ01 (sample SAMEA103958112, study PRJEB25191) | human gut metagenome | biome: human-associated habitat [ENVO:00009003]; feature: intestine environment [ENVO:2100002]; material: feces | place: Germany | collected 2013/2015
CATATGTATAATTTAATAGCGCAATTTTTATTCCATTCTGCTCTAAAACGGTAACGCTATCCTGCGCATCCTGACTTTTATTAATTCCAAGAATTTTTATATCAGGATGTTTTTTCTCCCAGTTTGCAAGGCAATTAGTAATTCCTTTTTTCCCCTGATCCATCGCATGATTTGTTCCATGCAAAATGACATCAAATCCGGTTTCTGCCAATGCATCCGCCACCTCGTAAGGTGCATTAAAGCTTGGATAACCAGATACTCCCAGTTCCTCTCCGCCAATGATAACTTCCTGATTGACAATCGCAATGTCCGCCGCCTGCACCTCGTCTTTCACATTGGCAAAAAGGATGGAAAAATCATAAGAGCCATCCTCTGCCTGACAGCTTTCTTCCACCGGAGTGTGAAGCAGAACATCCCCGACCATGGTAAGTGTCACGGTCGGACCTGAATACACATCTGAGATTTCCGGCTCCTTGGTTGTAATATCCACAGCCTGTTCTGTCTCTGCCTGAATGTTATCCACGCTTTCTGTATTTTCGACTTCGTTATCCACGGAAGCTTCCTCTACATGGTTGAAACTGTAGATCATTTCCTGCCTGTCACAACCGGATAGCGTGAACATAGCAAGCAATATCATTGGTATCTTTTTCATTTTCACCTCCTACGAAAGCAACGCCTGATACACATCCCTCTTACTGATCCCACGGTCTTTTGCCACAAGTTTCATTGCCTCTTTCCGTGCAATGCCCTGACTCTCATATACCTGCATATGTTCCTCTAACGTCATGGATTCCCAGCTTTTCTTCTCTTCCTCGGCAATCTCCTCAAAGCTTTTTCCCTGCAAAACAAGGACATACTCGCCACGCGGTTCGTTTTCCTCATAATAACGAAGACTGTCACCTAACGTTGTCTGCATTTTTTCCTCATAACGCTTTGTAAGCTCTCTGCAAATGGTAAGCTTTCTGTCACTTCCGAGAACATTCTCCAGTTCCTCCAACGTTTTCACAAGATGGTGCGGTGCCTCATAGATAATGATAGTTCTTGTCTCATTTGCAAGCCCGTCTAAAACAAGCGCCCGCTCTTTCTTATCTCTCGGCAAAAATGCCTCAAACGCAAATCTTCTGGTCGGAAGCCCGGACATTGTAAGCGCGGTGATACATGCGGCTGCCCCCGGCAGAGACGTCACCTCAATACCTTCCTCATAGCAGATACGCACGAGATCTTCCCCCGGATCAGAAATACCCGGCGTTCCTGCGTCCGTGATAAGTGCAATATTTTTCCCCTCCCGCAGCTTGTCCACCAATTGGTATGCCTTGTCAATTTTATTAAATTCATGGTAGCTTGTCATAGGTGTTTTTATCTCAAAATGATTCAGCAGTTTGATGGAATTTCTCGTATCTTCTGCTGCGATCAGGTCAACCTCTTTTAGCGTGCGGAGGACCCGATAGGTAATATCCTCAAGGTTTCCAATCGGTGTTGCGCACAAATATAACTTTCCTGCCATCATTATTCTCTCTCCAATATCCTCCCGGAAGTATTTTTCAATTTATCTTTTTGCATAGATCAAAATGATAATGTTCTGAATATTTGTTACGAAGCAATATGAATGAAATGGTACAACTAACAAAAAACTAAATTATATCTGTCCGCTGCGCATCAGTCATTTTTCGCATGATTATAAAAAAAGCACACGTAAATATAATGCCTTTCATCATTGTGGTTGTTGTAAGTGCCCACCATATTCCCAGAATTCCTAGCACACCACTACTTAAAATGATTGCAAGCGGAATACGAAGCGATGTGAATACAATACTAATCACACTACACAGGCGAGTCCTGCCAAGTCCTGATAATGCACCTACTGTCATCAGCTCAACACATAAAAAAGCTTCGCTGTATCCGACAATGATCAAATAGTCAACTGCTGTTGCGATCGCTGTCTTCTCATGGAAAAACACGCTTGCGATCGGTACTGGAACAACAACAAACACAAGGGTGATCAAAATTCCCCATATACCAACGGTGCACAATGATGCACGATATCCCTTCTTCACACGTTCGGTTTTACCAGCACCATAGTTTTGACCGATAAAAGCGTTCATAGCTGCGCCAAATCCATCTGCCGTATTCCATGAGATTGATTCAATCTGACCGCCCACACGCTGCGTAGCGATTGCCTCTGGACCAAAACCAGCTACCATACGTGTCAATACCATAGAGATAAAACAATACACCATACCCTGAAGTGCAGTAGGAATACCTATTTTGCAGATTCCCTGCACATATTCCAACGGAATTTTTACAAACAAGCGAAGACCTTTCAACACATTTTCCTTCTTCTGTAATATAACTCCAAACAGCATAATCATTGTAACAATTACCTGTGCCAAAACAGTTGCCATCGCTGCGCCTGCCGCTCCAAATCTCTGAAATGGTCCCGGTCCAAGAATCAAAACAGGGTCCAGGATTATATTCGCCGCCAAACCAAAAAGATTTGCAATAAAAGGAGTTTTAGAATCTCCCTGAGCCGTATATATTCCCGTTAATGTGAATGATAAAAATGAAAAAACAATGAATCCGCATGCAATCTTAGTGTAATCCAACGCAGCACTCAATGTTTCCGCATCATCCAGCTTGAAAAATCCAACCAGCTGATTTGCAAATAGTGCTACAATGATCCCATATGCGAGTCCCATCAATAATGCCAACTGCATCGCTGTCTGTGCATATCCATGTGCCTTTTCCTTCTCTCCTCGTCCTATGCACTGTGCAATCTGTACCTGGCCTCCCATTCTTGCCATTGAAGCAAGCCCCTGCGAGAGCCATGTAAACATACCTCCAACGCCTACTCCGGCAACCGCCTTGGCGCCTAGCAGTCCAATCCATGCCATATCGGTAATATTATATAATGTTCCTAGAAATGACGATGCCATAATCGGAATCGCAAGTTTCGTTAATGTCTTTAAAATTGGTCCTTTTGTTAAATTTCCTTCCATTCAGTCCCTATTAATTCCTTTTCCTTTGTATTTCCTTCTGCATGACGTTCTATTTCTGTACATAAATTTTTCAATCATTTTATACATACTTTACCTTTTATCCCTCTATCTTTGTTTCTGCATTTACTCTTTCTTCTCCATCATCTTCGGAATCACAAAATATAGCGCAATTCCAAGTGCTACGATTCCAAAAGAGATAATCTGCGATGTAGAAAAAATTCCAATGCTTCCACGATAATCATTTCGTAAAAATTCGATCAAAAATCTTCCCACTCCGTAGAGTACCAGATAACCTGCTGCCACTCTGCCCGGCTCTGGCTTCTTAGATGCATACCACAGTAATACGCCACAGATCAGGAAATCACCTGCGGAAGAGATCAGCTGTGTCGGAATCAGGCTTACACCGTTTGGTGCAAAATCAGAATGTGTAAAGGTAATGCCATACCACGCATGTGTCTCTCTTCCATAGCAGCAACCGGCACAAAAACATCCAATACGCCCAAATCCCTGTGCCATGGAAACTGCAGGCATCACAAGATCAAAATAAGAAATAAAATTTTCTTTTTTGATACGGCAATAGACATAACTTGTCACAATTCCACCGATAATTCCACCATAAACGACATATCCGTTTTTGAAATCCCATAAAATAGATGGATCTTCCATAATTGCCGGAATCTCTACAATGTAATAAAGCAGGCGACAGCCAACCATTCCACCAATCAACGCACATAAAAATATACCGAAAATCGTATCCTCACTTAAGCCTCTCTTCTTTCCCCGGTAATTACATAGGAAAAGTGCCGAAGCAAATCCAATCGCAATCATCAATCCATACATATAAATCGTGATCGGTCCAAGCGTTATCTTATTAAACATATAATCCTCCTTGTTTTGCGAAGCAAAATGCGACTGCTCTTGCAGGAGCAGAGGATTTAGCCTCCTTGTTTTGCTTACTATTGATATATGTTATTAGTTAAAAGAAATCATCTTAGGCAGTTCACCACCGATCAATGGTTTACACCATTCCTTGAACGCTTCCGTTACACCATTGCCCTCTTCATTAATAAATTCATCCGGCATGGTTCTCTCATACATCATGACTTTATCGATATCTACTAAAAATGGTTTCATCACATATGGTTCTGTAGAAACACGCTCAAATGCTACCATCTTTCCGGATTCACCATTCATGATCGCTTCGCAGGCCATCTTTCCTGCAAGCACTGCTTCTTCACGGTCAACAGGACTCTGTTCATGTGCGGCTGCACGGCCTACCAGACCCGGTTTCTCACCTCTTGCTTTGTATCCGAGCTTCTTAATAACAAGATTAGCAAGGTGCTGGCTGACATCACCAAAATAAGTTGCACGTCCAACCTGGAAGATTGGCTCAACAATTGGCTTTCCGTCTTTATCTCTTAAACCTTCACTTGCAACTACTACGATTCCGCTCTTCTTCTCAAGAAGCTTCTTCACGTCATCAAGGAATTTCTCCTCATCAAACGGACGCTCCGGAAGATAAATAAGATCCGGACCAACACCATCTCCATCGTCTGCCAGTGCACTTGCTGCTGTAGTCCATCCTGCATTTCGTCCCAATGCCTCTACAACAACTACGTGGATCGGAAGTCCTTTGACATCTGCTGCCACTTCCTTCACACTCTGTGCCATATATCTTGCAATGCTTCCGTATCCAGGACTGTGGTCTGTGATCGCAATGTCATTATCATGAGTCTTCGGAATGCCCATTACTCTGATATCTAATCCTTTTGCCTGACAGTTCTTATAAAGCTTTCCGCAGGTATCCATACTTCCGTTGCCACCATTGAAAAGTACGTATTTAATATTCTTCTTTAACAGTACTTCGATCATTCTGTCATATTCTGCCTGTTCGATCTGATCTCTGGATGTTCCGATCGCACTTCCCGGCGTATTCAGTAAAAGTTCCAGTTTCTCATCCGGAACATTTTCAAGCTCAATCAGTTCTTCTCTCATCAGCCCGCCTGTACCATTCTTAGCGGCATAGATATGTTCGATCTCTTTATACTTTTTTGCTTCCTTTACTGCACCGTACAGTGACGCGTTGATCACAGATGTCGGACCACCACCATGTACGATCAGTATATTCTCTCCCATAGTTTTCTCCTCCTGATTTGAAGTATTTGTCTGCTATTTTGGTTGACTGCAAACAGAAACTGTGTTGCTGAAATTATAAAATTCCGACACTTCTTACGTTGTTTACATTATAACACATCCGTCACAAATTTTGCGTGTCATTTACGCAAACGTTTGTGATGTTTCACCAATATTTTATCACAAAAAACTTCGGACGTTCATTACAAGTCCGAAGCTTTTTGTGTTCCATATTTCATGATATGATTAAACATAGTTTTTATTTTCCAAGTGCCTCAAACATCCACTTTTTATAAGCCTCTACTCCCGGCTGGTTAAATGGATTTACACCCATGATCTTGCAGGACAAATAACATGCGAACTGGAAGAAATAAAATAACTGTCCAAAATGATAAGCATCCAGTTCATCGAGTTCAAATGTCATGCATGGCAGTTTTTTGCTGTGTGCTGTCACTGTAGCATAGTATGCAGCCTTGTTGATCTCCCAGAAATCTTTTCCATCCAGATAATCAAAATAATCTTCTTTTTCATCCGGTTCTACGATCAAAGATGCTTTCTGCTTCTTTACATCCAAAAATGTCTCAAACATAATCGGAGAACCATCCTGGATAAACTGTCCTACTGAATGCAGTTCCTCCGAAAATTCTCCTGCCACCGGAAAGACTCCTTTATTATCTTTTCCTTCACTTTCTGCAAAAAGCTGGATCCACCATTTATAGAAGAAACGGAACTGAGGCTCAAAGCTTGAAAGCATCTCCACACGGTATCCTTCTTTATAGTAGAGATTTCTAAGACATGCATACTGATATGCAATATTCTTTTCGGCACTCTCTTCGTGTACACGGATCTGCATATCTCTTGCACCCTTTACAAGTTCGCGGATATCAATTCCGGCTACTGCCATTGGAAGCAATCCAACATTTGTCATTGCTGTGTAACGGCCTCCGACATTCAGTGGAAATTCTAAAAATGTGTATCCATATTTTTCACAAAGTTTCTCAAGAGAACTTCCGGTTGTTCCAACTGCAATCGTACGTTTTGCAGATTCTTCTTTTCCATATTCTGATTCCATATACTCACGAAGAATACGGAAAGAAGATCCCGGCTCTAAAGTTTCAAAATTCTTTGCTATACAGTCAATATACACAGATTTTCCTTTTAATCTCTTCAGCATCTGGTTTAACGCATATGGAGAAAGTGTATTTCCGGCATAAATAATTTCAGGAGCATCATCCTTCTTTAACGCTTCAATCACAGAACGAGCTGCGTTATTTGATCCACCTACTCCGATCAGAACAAATGCATCTGCATTTTCACGTATCTCTTTTGCAATTTCTTCCAGACGTTTTATATTCTCTTCACCTGCCCACTCCTCTGTGTCAAGCCATCCCTGACTGTCTACATAACAGGTCTCTCCTGCTTTTGCCTCTTCAAGTATTCTGATATTTTCTGATGCGATCACATCAACTGCTTTTTTCTGATCTTCCGACTGATTGTGAATGATTAAGTTTAACATATTTCTCCTTCCTACATCATGAGTGTATACCATAGCTTTGATTGTTGTATTATTTCTTATACGCAGTTCTTCCGTATTCAATTTTAAATTATACAGCTATTTAAAAATAATAATCAACAAATTATTTTTAATGTTATCTTAGCATAATGTCCTTACATATTGTCATGAGGCAAGTTATAGTTCTCGCTTACAGCAATTATATTTTTTCATCTTTGTTACTGCATGTTTTTCATTTACTGCCTGATCAGGCAATCATCATTGCACGCAATACCCCGACACATTCATATTCTCTTTTTCCTGCACCCATTCCGACTTTCTCTATCACAAACTGCTCCGGAAGCTGTTCACTCGTGCGAAGTGCAGCGGCAATCGCTGCTCCTGTCGGTGTCACTAACTCTCCATCTACATTTGTAATATGTAATTTCAAATGATGATCTGTTATAATATTCGCTACTGCCGGAACCGGAATCGGAAGCAGACCATGCTGGCATCGCACCATTCCTCTTCCCTCATTTACCTGAGGGATATAAACTTCATCAAAATTTAAACTGTCTGCACATACTGCAGCGGCAACAATATCAACAATTGAATCTACCGCACCGACCTCATGAAAATGCACCTGTTCAAGTGGTACACCATGTGCTTTTGCCTCTGCATTTGCAAGGATTTTTACGATTTTGCATGCAAGTTCTCTGGCACTGTCTGTCATAGATGCATGTCCGATAATGTGAATAATATCCTCCGGGCTTCTATGCTCATGGTGATGATGTTCTTCATGATGATGATCGTCATGGTGGTGACCTTCGTGGTGGTGGTCTTCATGGTTGTGATCGTCATGATGATCTCCATGCAGATATTCCATATCATGATCATGATTTTCATGTGCGTGATCTAAGATAACATTAAAATCACACGCATCCAATCCTGATTTTTTCACTCTCGTAATCTCCGTTTTAAATCCATCTACAGGAAGACTTTGCAGTGCCTCTTCCAGTTTTTTCTGATCTGCTCCCAGATCTAACATAGCTCCTACAAACATATCTCCACTGATTCCGGAACCACATTCCAGATATAACTTATTCCCCATTGTGTATTCTCCTTTTTCTTGCAGATTTATTGTTCTATCATGTATTACATACTTCTGTTTTGTGCCTTTATTTTAACACAGTTTTCGTAAAAAAGAACGCAAACATTTATCAAACGTTTGCGTTCTTTTTTATAAACTTTTTCCTAATTTTAATACCATGTAATTCATCCTAAAACAAGTGTTCAATATTCAATTCTCTTATAATCTGCACGATCTCTTTTGTTCTGCTGCATCCGAATTTACGGAGCAGTCCTTTGATCTGTGTCTTTATCGTACTTACCTCCACACTGCGTGCTTCTGCAATCTCATGTACCTTATACCCCTGTAAAAGCAACTTTATCATCTCACGTTCTGTTGCAGTAAGTTTTGAAATATTATTTATGAAAAAAAGCAGACTCTTCTCACTCTGCTGAAGTCTGGCATATTCCTGCATCACAGTCTCATGGATCTTATTTGACATAATTGGATTCCCTTTGAGAGCACAGCGGATATGGTAAAGTATTTCTTCATCCTCACATCCTTTTACAATATAATCAAGTGCTCCTGCACCCATGGCTGTCACGATCATCTCGCGGGTCTCATGTGCTGTCAGAAAGATAATGCCGGCTTCCGGGTCAGCCTCCCGTATTTCCTGCGTTGCTAAAATACCTGCGTTCATTGTCTCCATCTCAATATCCATCAATATCAGATCATACTCTGTGTTTCTGGCAAGATTTACAATCTCTTTTCCTGAAGAAGCAGTCCCTACAACCTCCATATCCCGTTGATTGTTGATCAATTCTGTAAGATCCTCTCTTAAAAGCTGAAAATCATCAGCGATCAAAATCTTTTTCTTATCTGCCATTTTCTTCTCCTGTCTGTTATCTATTCGTACTTTGGAATTAAAATATAGAATTTACTTCCCTTTCCCTCTGTACTTTCCACTCTCATTTTACCCAGATGGCTTTTTACAACCTCTCTGACATAATATAAGCCCATTCCCCAGTTATAGTTAGAATTTTTGCTGGAATAAAACGGATCGAAAATCTTCTTTATCTGACTCTTTGACATTCCAAGTCCATTATCACTGACCTCGATCAAAGTATATAATCTTTCATTCCTGCATTTTAAGCATACCTGCCCATCTTCTCCCCGTTCTGCAGCTATGACGGCTTCTTCTGCATTGATCAGAAGGTTATAGATTGCCTCACACAGATGATCCTTATCTGCAAGAACCATAGACACTTCCTCGTTTTGGATGCGCACTCCCGCATCCGGAAATTTATTGTGAAACCGTTCTAATGCCGTGTCTATGATCTCCTGAATATTAACCGGCATCATCGTAATAGAATTAGATTTTACACTGCGGTACAGTTCCTCAATTCTTGTAAACATTGTATCGTTTGTAGCCCGGAGTGCATCAATACATTCTTTCAGCTTCACCGTATCCGGCTCCGGCTGACTGTAAATCTGGTCAATTCTTTTATAAATAACCTTGTTGGCAAGAAGCTGATTTTTCATGCTGTGAACGAACATGGAAACTCCTACCCTCACTGTATCGAATTTCCGTTCCATCACAACATCCGTCATGGCAACTTCATAATCACCTTTTGTATATTTAAATAGACTGTAAAAGCCAAGCACAGCACAAATAATATTTACAATCACAAGCATAATATAACTTGCCAGAGACGGATTAATCTGAAGATATCCGATTCCCCTATTCCATGCGATCGAATACCCGTAAAAGAGATAAACCTGCCCCGGATCCTGATGATAGTAAATAAGATAAATTGCCGAAATCGACACCAAAAAGATTACTGTCTGCTGAAATTGCCTCTTCAAAAACAGGATTGAAATGGAAAAATACTCGATTAATAAAATCACCACAGATACTGTCAGATATAGATTGATCCAGATCATATTTCCTTTTGCTATAATCTCCTGCATACTTTCCCTGTTATGAACAATCATTCTGTAAACTGATGGAAAGTAAAGAATCAGCGACATGATCGGTATGACCCTTGATAATTTAACCCATGTTTTCCGCTTTCTAAGTCCCGGAAGCATTGAATAATTCATTGCAATCCTCAGCAAAAAAAACGGAAACAGAGACCTGCCTATGGCAATCAGATATCCCAGCTGACCTAATGTGATCAGGAAATACTGCATCTTCCGATATATGTTTCTTGAAAAATACAGAAATGTTAATACTTCCTGTGAAATGCCACCTTTTTTTGCAATAAAAAGCATAACACCACATAATTCCAACATAAGACTTGTACAAAGTCCCAGCCATAAGATGGAATCTTTATTTTTTCTGTAAATGATCAAGAATACCGATGCAATAACTAAGCTGAATGCCAAAATAAATAACATGTTTTTGTCTCCTGTTTCCGTTTTCTTAAATCTTTTAACAAAAAAATATTCAGTTATATTTTAACACTATTTTTTGTTTTCTTCTACCTCTCTATGAGATTTCCTCCAACAAATACATCTGCGATGTCATTCTCCGCATCTAAAAGAACGATATCTGCATCTTTTCCATCTGCAATCGATCCTTTTTTATCATATACTTTGATAAGTCTGGCTGGATTCTCTGAAAGAAGCGGTAAAATCTCTTCCAGACGTTTTCCTGTAAATGCAAGAAGATTTTTCAAAGCAACATTTTGTGTTAAGGTACTTCCGGCTCTTACTCCGTTTTCCAGCTTTGCATCACCATCTTCAACAATAACATCGTTTACTCCAAGTTTATATCTTCCATCCGGTAGACCTGCAGCCATAATTGAATCTGTGATTGCAACTACTTTGTCAAGTCCTTTCACTTTCAAAAGAAGACGTACTGTACCAGGGTGAAGATGTCTTCCATCACAGATCGCCTCACAGTAAATATCAGATTCTAATGCAGCTCCCATAATTGCAGGGAAATGCTGATGTAAAAGTTTCATCGCATTAAATGTATGTGTACAGCATTCTGCACCGTTGTTGATTGCTTTCCAGCTTGTATCATAATCTGCTCCGGAATGTCCGATTGCAACAGTAATACCAAGCTCTTTCATTGCCGGAATGTCATCAATAAGTCCTTCTACTTCCGGAGAAATCGTAATATAACGGATGTTTCCTTCTGCTCTGTCCTGATATTCTTTCAGAAGTGGCATATTGGCTTTCTGAAGAAGATGCTCCGGCATAGCCCCCTTGTACTCTGAAGACAAAAATGGTCCTTCCAGATGAATACCAAGTAAATTTGCTCCTTTATGCTCCATCTTCTGATGTTTCTTATATTCATCAATACACCGTTCTGTCTGTTCTTTTGTATCAGTCAAAACAGAACATAACCATGAAGTCGTTCCATTTCCGGCTGCAAAACGGCAGATTTTCTCATAATCTTCTGCTGTTGCCGCATTAACATCTACACCTACTGCACCATGTGTATGTACATCAATAAATCCAGGCACTACTTTCTTTCCTGCTGCATTATACACTTCTGCCCCATCTTCAATTGGTGCATCCGGTGGTAAAATAATAAGTTTACCATCTTCAATTTTAATTGTTTTCTTTAAAAAACGATGTTCAATATAAACTTCTCCATTTACGATATATCTGCTCATGATTTTTTCTCCTCTTCTTATACAATAAACTGCCACACAAAATTATGTGCGGCAGCCTTTTTATTCTTTTTTATTCCGGAAGATTAGCAACAAACTCTGTAAATTTAATATTGATGTCCGGATGATCCTGCAATAAGCTTACAGGGAAATGTGCTGTTTTTTCGCCATAAGCTGCATGTCTTACAACACTTCTGTGCCAGTCTCTGAAACATCCTAACCTGATTTTTCTTGCATGAGCGATTTCATTAATGCCGATTGTGATACAGTAATGTGGCATATCATCTAATGCACCATTTAAATCACCAATTGAATTCACAGCTCTTGTTTCTTTTGAGATTTCAAGAACTCTTGTATGCTGAGCCAGGAACTCATCCGGTGTCATTGTATCAGAAGCCTCATTGAATGTAACATGACCATTGATTCCGATTCCTCCGAAGCAAATGTCTACTCCGCCAAGTTTTTCGATCGTATCCTGAATATGTGTCAGATTCTTAGGATCTGGGAAAATTCTCTGTTCTTCCGGCATTACGAGTTCTGGTTTAATTTTGGTGTAAACCGTTCTGTCCATAAATCCACGGAAGCTCAATTTATCCTCTTTGTCAATCCATTCTTTATCATCTGTCAGGTATTCATCCATATTAATAAACCATACATTTTTCAGGCTGATATTCTGCTCATTTACCATATCTACAAAATACGGATACTGTCTTACAAAACCTACCGGGCAGATAAATACTGTATTCTCGCCAAGAGTATTTTTACGTTTGATTTCTTCTACCATTTCCTCTGCCATAGATTTAAATACAGTGGCATTGTCTTCCATAACGATTAATGGAATTCTTGGTGCTTTTAACAACTCTTCTTTGTTGTAATAGTAATAATCATGTCTCGTTTTTCTCTCCAACCTTTCTTTGTTGCATTAACGTTACAATAAGGCCACCACACTGACTCTTTAATTTCCAATCTTGCGTGATAGCCTTGTTATTCATAATACTGTCTTCGTTTCTTTCAAAACTTCCCTTCTGCTTCTAAGTATAGCCTTCTATTTCTTTTTTGAAAGGATGATTTTTTTCATCCCTTCTGTAGCAAACGTTTGTGTAATTTATTTAATATGATTCTGTAGCACTCCCCTCAGCCCTTCCAGATACTTTCTGCATTCCGGGAGAATCACCTGGGTCTTTGTACTGTAAGAATCCGTTGTACAACAGATTGCGCCTTCCGGCAGACATATCTTCTGCCCTGTAAGAAGTGGATCGCCTGTCTTTTTCTGCCATGTCTCAAGAAGCTGTCGCATCTCGTCCTTCACTGACTGATAATCTTCTCCCCCGATCAGATTATCCCGTTCCTGTGGATCAAGCATAAGATCATACAGTTCTTCTTTCACAAGTTTCTTCTCAAAATATCCGTTTTCATGGAATACTTCTTTTGACAGACTGTCATCAATATGGGTAGGTGGAACTTTATCGTAACCATTCTCCCACCGTACAATATATTTATTTTTCTTCGTTCTGACAGATCTGACCGGCTCGTATGCAACATGATAGTTAATCTCTGCATAAACTGCCTCACGGATTTCTTCCTCTTCACCTGTTATCACTGGCAGAAAAGAACTGCCGGAAAGCCAGTTCGGTTTTTCCATATTCAAAATATCGCACAGTGTCGGAAATACGTCTATCTGCGACAGCAAAGCGTCACTGATACAATGTACCCTCGGCATACCCGGATAACGGAGGATAAAAGATACACCTGTTCCATCATCGTACAGATTGCATTTCATCATAGGAAATGGCAATCCGTGATCTGTGGTAAAGAATATCAATGTATTCTCCGGCAAGTGCTTTGTTCATGCTTCTTACGGCACAGAATTTACCGCACATACTGCAGGTATCGCTGTGGTCATCTTCCGGGCTTCTGCTGTCGCGGATCGCTTTTGCAGTTTCCGGGTCAAGGGCACATGCATACTGTGCATCCCAGTCCAGTTTCTGGCGGGCAGCAGCCATGCGGTCATCGATGTCTCTTGCTCCCGGAATACCCTTCGCAATATCCGCTGCGTGAGCTGCGATCTTGGAAGCGATGATACCTTGCTTGGTATCCTCCACATTCGGCAGAGCCAGATGTTCAGCCGGTGTAACATAGCAAAGGAAAGCAGCACCGTTCATAGCGGCAACTGCACCTCCGATCGCTGCAGTGATATGGTCATATCCCGGAGCAATGTCGGTTACAAGAGGACCAAGTACATAAAAAGGAGCACCCATGCAGATACTCTGCTGTACTTTCATGTTGGCGGCAACCTGATCCAGCGGCACATGGCC
>OMAQ01000985.1_pt1 | contig 13583 bp, 15 predicted proteins | sample 1673461 | NCBI WGS metagenome assembly OMAQ01 (sample SAMEA103958112, study PRJEB25191) | human gut metagenome | biome: human-associated habitat [ENVO:00009003]; feature: intestine environment [ENVO:2100002]; material: feces | place: Germany | collected 2013/2015
GGCGCAGGGCAAGCGCGCGCTTCTCCTCCACGGTCTGCGGCGCCGGCTCGCCGGTCAGCAGGGCGAGCAGCGGCCAGAAGCGGTTCTGCGGGTGCGCGTAGAAAAACGCCGCCTCCCTTGACTTGACCGACGGGAACGAGCCCAGGATCAGCACGCGCGACTTTTCGTCATACAGCGGCGGAATATTATGGACCTGCGTCTTAAGCTCCATTTTCTCGTCCCCTTTCTGCCTTTTTCGCCATTTTAACACAGGAACATCAAATCGCCAAGTCCCGTTTTCTCCGTCTGCGTGCGCTTCACACTTCGCTGCGGAAATGGGTTGGCTTTTCGGCAAAGTTATGTTATGATAAAGTAAATATATATTAAATGTAGGTGCCTTGCCCCGCGTGGGCACGGTCATCTTTGAGAAAGGACATCTATGAAAGACGACGACAATCACATTCTTCTTTTAGAAAAGGGCAAACGAGGCCTTCTGCAGATCATCTTCGGCCGCACGGGCATCATCATCGTTTCGCTGATCGTGCAGATCTTGTTTCTCTTTGCCGCCTTTTACAAGCTTGAGGGTTTTCTGCCCTACTTCTGGGGCGGCAACACGCTGCTGTCGGCGGCAGTCGTGCTGTTTCTGTTCGGCAACGACGACAACCCGACCATCAAGCTCACGTGGTTTTTCATCCTCGCGGTGCTGCCGGTGTTCGGCTTGATTCTGTATGTTTACATCAAGACCGACCTCGGCCACCGGCTGATGATCCGCCGCTACAACGACATCCTGTCGCAGACGGAGCACTTCGCCCCCTCGGAAAGCGCGTGTTCCAAGGAGGAATTACCGGAGGAGCTCCAAAGCCTTGCCTCCTACCTGAATTCCTGCGGCTTCCCCTGCTATCAAAACACACAGGCGCAATACTTCCCCCTCGGCGACGATGCGTTCGAGGTCATGTGCGACGAGCTCCAAAAGGCCGAGCACTTCATCTTCCTCGAGTATTTCATCGTCAGGGAGGGCTACATGTGGGGCCGCATCCTTGAAATTCTCAAGGAAAAGGTCAACGCGGGCATCGAGGTGCGCGTGCTGTACGACGGCACCTGCGCGGTCGCGCTGCTGCCCTATTCCTATCCCGAAAAGCTCGAAAAGCTCGGCATTGCCTGCAAGATGTTCGCGCCGCTGCGCCCGTTCGTCTCCACGCACTACAACTACCGCGACCACCGCAAGATCATGGTCATCGACGGCAAGATCGGCTTCACAGGCGGCATCAACCTCTCCGACGAGTACATCAACCGCACCTCGCGCCTCGGCCACTGGAAGGACACAGCCATTGCCCTGCGCGGCGACGCCGTGCGCAGCCTGACGCTGATGTTTTTGCAGATGTGGGACGTCAGCTCCGTGCACTTTACGCCCGAAGTTTACAGCAAGTATCTCGACGTGCCGCAGCCGGCGCATGAAAAGGAAGCGGGCTATGTCATCCCCTATGGCGACAGCCCGCTCGACCGCGACCTCGTCGGCGAGATGGTCTATATGGATATCATCAACCGTGCCAACCGTTACGTACACATCATGACGCCGTATCTCATCATTGACAACGAGATGATCACGGCGCTGACCTATGCCGCGCGCCGCGGCGTGGAGGTCCAGCTCATCCTGCCGCATGTGCCTGACAAGGAGATCGCCTTCTCGCTTGCGCACACGTATTACCGCAGGCTGCTTGAAAACGGTGTACAAATTTATGAGTACGAGCCGGGCTTCGTTCACGCGAAGGTCTTCGTCAGCGATGACTGCAAGGCGACCGTCGGCACGATCAATCTGGACTACCGCAGCCTGTACCACCATTTTGAATGCGGCACGTACCTTTATGCATCGCCCGAAGTCGCAAAAATTGAGCAGGATTTCCAGCAAACGCTCGCCCGGTGTGTCCGCGCGGACGCAGAGCTTCTCAAAAACGACCCGGTTATGCGAAAGCTCATCGGCCCCGGCATGCGCATCATCGCCCCGCTGCTGTAAGAAGTAAAAAAGTCGAAACCGAAAGGTTTCGACTTTTTTTATTCTCAATTACTTTTCGAGCTGCTCGAGCGCGCTGCACACGGCAGTGTGCTCCTTCTGCACCGCCACATAGAGTGGCTGTACGCTTTCAGACATCGAATCCTGACCGCGCGCAGCGCTTCCGTCATCTGAGAGCTGGCGTGGGCGAGCGAGCCGAGGCCAAGGTTCAGCGCCACGCCCTTGAGCGTGTGCACCGCGCGAAACGCCGTAGTCGTGTCGCCCGTGTTCATCGCATTCGTCAGGTTTTGCATGCTGTCATCGCCCGGGAACATATTAAGGAAGCGCACGATGCGCTCGTCGTTCTGAAAACGCGCCTTGGCTTCGCCGTAGCCGCCGCCGACGCAGCGGAAAAATTCGTCAAGTTTCACGTTCTTTCGCCTCTCGATAAATTGCTACGCAATCCTTTTTCAGTTTGGCCTGATACATCGCAAGGTCCGCCCTGCGGATCGTTCTTAAGATGCGTCCCGCCGCGAACGCGCCGCCGATGCTCGCGCTGATGTACGGTTCAGGATACTCCTCGATGACGATCTCGTCAAGCGCGGCGCGGATGGACTGCAATTTCTTCTCCAAGATCTGCTGCGGCAGGTCGCGGAACAGCAGGAAGAATTCATCGCCCCCGTAGCGCACGAGCTCGTCGTCGCTGCGGATCTGCGATTTGATGGCCTGCGCCGCGCGATAGAGCGCCGCGTCGCCCGCCTGATGGCCGAAGCGGTCGTTGATGTGCTTGAAGTTGTCCATGTCGATCATGGCGAACGAGAACCGGCCCTCCAGATTCTTGAGCCGCTCGTCGTAATAGCGACGGTTGTAGACCTTGGTGACCGAGTCCATATACACCTGCCGGTTGCGCACGAGCAGCTGGTTGAGCACATTTTCGCGCTCGAACATGTCGTCGCTCTTGATGCGCTTGACCAGCTCGAGCGAATACGGCCTGCCGTCCACCTCGATGAACGACGCGAGCACATAATAGATATCGCTCTCGCGCGTTTCGATCTTCGTCCGTGGCTTGTGCGTGCGCAGCACCTCCTGCGAAATGCAGTTTTCGCAGCGGCGCTTCTTTTTCCACACCGCGTAGCAGTGCTCGCTCTTTTTAAGCGTGCAGCCCTCATCCGTTTTCGTCAGCTCCACACAGATCGTCGGGGCGACCAGCCGCGCAATGTCAAAGATGCGGCGATATGCTCGGCAATGTTCATGCGCCCATGATCTTGAGGCGCGAGATGACGGTGCTCTGCAATTCGGAGGGGACCGTAAGCACGCGGTGCAAAAGACCGTCGATACGCATACGCACAACCATTTCGCCGTCCTGCGGCTCCAAGTGGATATCGCTCACGCGCTCGGAAAACGCGCGTTCAATGAGGCTGCTCCGTGATAAAGCCGGCGCGGATGAGCACATCGCCCAGGCGCTCCTTTGTCTCCTTCTGCATTTCAAGCGCTTTTTCCAGCTGCTCGTTCGTGATGACGCCCGACGAGACCAGAAGATCGCCCAAACGCATGTACGCCATATTCATCCACCTCCATCTGCTATCTGCCGATGTATGTTAAGAAGTTGTATATCAGGAAAATGCGCTATTGCTATAAACTTTTTTCTAAAAATTGTCAATAATCCTCAGTATTTCTCCCCATTTCGCACATATTTTACAATCCATATTTCTTTTTTCCTCAAATTTATCGTGCATTTTTTACCGTCCGCTGACGGCTCTCCCGTTTTTTTTGCGGAAACGCTTCGCCCTTTCCACTCTTTTTTCAATCATTTCTGGCAAAACAGCAGGAAAAACCGGGAAAATTTCCCTTGAATGTTCCGTGGTTCTGTGCTAAGTTTACATTAAGTATCAAATGTTTTTTAAAACACGCATAAACAGTTTTTGTTTGGCACTGGCTTTTCCGGTGCCTATTTTCTTGTCCGCCCGCCCCGCGGCGGCATTTCTACAAAAGAGCGCGCCCTAAAATGCGTATGAGGTCTACACGATGGTCGAAGCCAAAATCCTGATCGCGGGCGATTCGAAAATGAACCAGCAGATCCTTTCCGAAATCCTCGGCGGCCGCTACGAATACCTCTATGCCGACGACGGCATGCAGGCGCTCGAGCTGCTGCTGCTCGACATCAACATGCCCCGCCTCGACGGCTTCGGCGTGCTCGAGGTGATGAAGCAGCGCAACTGACTGCAGGAGATCCCCGTCATCATTACCTCGTCCGAGGATGACGAGTCGTTCATCCAGAAGGCCTACGAGCTCGGCGTAACGGATTACATCCGCCGCCCGTTCAACCTGACGGTCACGCAGCGGCGCGTGAGCAACGCACTCACGCTCTACGCGCGCCAGAAGCACCTTGTCCGCCTGGCCGAAGAGCAGGTTTACGAGTGCGAGAAGACGCACAGCGCCATCATCAACATTCTGAGCCACGTCGTCGAGTCGCGCAACTTCGAATCCGGCACGCACATTCTGCATGTGCGCGCCATCACGGATATTCTGCTGCGCCAGCTCATCTGCACATTTCGGAACGGCGCGCAAAATAGAAAGGAAGCATCATGGCTCACAACAAATTTCTCCCTCGCGTGCTCGCCGCAGCGGCGGCGATGATGCTGCTCGCAGGCTGCGGCAGCAAGGCAGACCCCGGATTTTCCCCGGCGAACCCTGTCAATATCACGATCTGGACGTACTACAACGGTGAACAGCTCGAAGCGTTCAACGCGCTCGTCGACGAGTTCAACTCGACCGTCGGCAAGGAACAGGGCATCACGGTTGAGAGCTCCAGCCACGGCAGCGTGACCGATCTTGAGAACAACGTGCTCGCCTCTGCCGAGGGCAAGGTCGGTGCCGAGGCGATGCCCAACATCTTCTCCGCCTACGCCGACACTGCCTACGCGCTCGATGAGATGGGTCAAATTGCCGATCTGAGCGATTATCTAAGCGAAGAGGACCGCGCCGCCTTTATTGAGGACTATCTGAGCGAAGGCGACTTCTCCGGCTCGGGCAGTATCAAGATCTTCCCCGTCGCCAAGTCGGCGGAGCTGCTGTTTCTCAATGAAACGGACTGGGAGCCGTTCGCCGCCGCCACAGGCGCAACCTATGACGACTTGGCCACGATCGAAGGCCTCGTCTCCGTCGCCGAACGCTACTACGAGTGGACCGACGCGCAGACGCCCGACATCCCGAACGATGGACGCGCGTTCTTCGGCCGCGACGCGATGGCGAACTACATGCTCATCGGCGCCAAGCAGCTCGGCTGCACGATCTTCGACGCACAGGACGGCAGCATGACGCTGAACTTTGACCACGACGCCGTGCGCACCCTCTGGGATAACTACTATGTACCCTTCATCAAGGGCTACTTTTCCGCAAGCGGCCGCTTCCGCAGCGATGATGTGAAGACCGGCAATATCATCGCCTACGTCGGCTCGTCTTCGAGCGCAACGTTCTTCCCCGCGCAGGTTATCGCCGACGACATGGACAGCCACGACATCACGCGCAAGGCGCTTGAAAGCCCGAAGTTTGCGAACGGCGAGGACTACGCCGTGCAGCAGGGCGCGGGCATGGTCGTGACGAAGGCGAGCGATGCCGAGATTCAGGCAAGCCTCGTGTTCCTCAAATGGTTCACCTCACCCGAGCACAACATCACGTTCTCTGTCGACTCAGGCTACCTCCCCGTCACGCACGAGGGCAACTCCATCGACGCGATCCGCATAAGCGGTCTTGCCCTCAGCGATGAGATGGACGAAGTCCTCTCCGCCGCAGTCGACACGGTCAACGAAAACCATCTCTACACGCCCCGCGCCTTCTCCGGCGGCACGAACGCCCGCGCCATTCTTGAATATTCCATGAGCGATAAGGCAAGCGCTGACCGCGCCGCGGTCAAAGAGGCAATGGCGCAGGGACAGAGCTTTGAAGAGGCCTCGGCGCAGTTCCTTTCCGACGAATGCTTTGAAGCCTGGTATCAGGATACGCTTGCATCGCTTGAGGCCTTTCAGGGCTGAGTGACTGTTCAATGACAAAAAAGGGGCCGTTTTATGTTCTTTCGCAAACCATCGGATCATGTGCCGCATGTCACCATCTTCCATACGATCCTGCGCTCCATGCTCTGGATCCTGTTCATCGAGATCGCGCTGCTTGTCGGCATTCTCTATCTCTGCCGCATCAACACGAACCTTGAGCAGAATGCTGTCGACATCTTGCAGATACAGACGGAAAACCGCCAAAACTATCTGCAAGGCCAGATGCTCGACGCGCAGGATCTCTCGTCGCTTGCGGGCAAGATCAACGCCGTGACGCAGGCCATGCTCGACGACGGCGAGATCAGCCTCGACACGCTCGACAGCGGCAGCGACGCCGCATCCCCCCTGCTTCTCTCGATCGGCGACAGCCTGATCTCCTCGATGCGCCATCGCCCCGTCACCGGCATTTTTGTCGTGCTCAACACGCACGATCTCGACACACGCAAAAAGGGCGAGCCGCTGCCCTGCCTTTATCTGCGCGACCTTGACCCGAATTCCTCCCCCTCGCAGCGCAATTCTGATCTTATGCTCGTGCGCGCACCCGCACAGGTCGTACAGTCACTCTACATTGCGACCGACACGAGCTGGACGCCCTCGATCAACTATGAGGCCAACGGCAGCAGTGGCTTTCTCTATCCCGTCTTTCAGGCAGCCTACCACGGAAACGGCGAACTGGACGCCGCGGACTACGGCCACTGGACGTCCTCGCCCTACACGCTCTCCGGCGACGATCACTCCGCCATCGCCTACACCATCCCGCTTATTTTAGATGACGGCACGGTCTACGGCGTGCTCGGCGTCGAAATTCTTGAAAGCTACCTGCAAGCCCTGCTGCCGGGCAGCAAGCTGCAGAACGACAGCTCGGGCACCTATCTTCTCGGCGTCGCATCGAATTCCGCCATCGGAAAAGACGACCTTACCGTCAGCGTCATCTCCGCCTCCCCCGCTGCAAATGCGCCACAGCAATCCTATGACCAGACGCTGCTGCTCAAGCCGTCAAAGCGCGGTGGCTACCAGAGTGACTCCCCCCTCGGCCTTTGTCACGCCGCTGTGGCACCGCTGACGCTCTACAACCGCAACGCGCCGTTTTCCAATGAGCAGATGCTGCTTATCGGCTCGGTGCCGGTATCGGCGCTTTATGCCTTTTCAGGCTATGTGCTGCGGTTTTTGATCATCGCGGTCCTCGTCGTGCTCACTGCAGGACTTTTCAGCAGCCTTGTGCTGGCGCGCAAGCTCTCGCGCCCGATTTCGCGCCTTTCCGACGAGGTCGCGCACGCGCGTGAAAGCCGCAGCTCCATCCCCATGCTCTCCGCCACCGGCATCATCGAGCTCGACCGGTTCTCCTCCGCGTTCACGCAGCTCGGACGCGAGGTACTCGATACTTCGACCAAGTTTCTGCGCATCATGGACATGGCAAGCGTGGAGCTCGGCGGCTATGAGCTGCGCTCCGCTCCCGACAGCATCTATGTCACCGACAATTTCTTCGACCTTCTCGGCATGCCCGGCGTTGACGCAGACGACTTAACAGCGCAGAGTTTCCGCGAGCTTTTGCAGCGCTTTGAGCGCTCGTGCCCCCACTCCCCCGCGCCCGACGGCGCGATGCTCTATCACATCCGTCTGCCAAGCGGCAAAGAGCGCTACCTTCGCATCGAGACGACGCACGAGGACGGCACGCAGGTCGGCCTTGCCGAGGATGCGACCGCCAACACGCTTGAAAAGCTGCGCATTGAGCACGAGTGCGACTATGACACGCTCACAGACCTCTACAACCGCCGTGCCTTCCACCGCATCTGCGCCGAGTTCTTCTGCTCACCCGAAAAGCTCGGCCACGCGGCGCTTTTGATGTTCGACCTCGACAACCTCAAGCAAATAAACGACACATTCGGCCACGACTGGGGCGACGAGTACATCCGCCGCACAGGCGAATGCTTTGCCAAGAACGCTCCCGCGCGTACCGTCTGCGCGCGCATCAGCAGCGATGAGTTCAATGCACTCTTCTACGGCTACAACGATCAGGATACGCTGCGCGCCGACATCCGCGCGCTGAAAGCCGCCCTTGAGCATTCTGTCGTCCAGCTTCCCAGCGGACGTGAGCTGCGCGTGAGCGTCTCCGGCGGTATCGCGTGGTATCCCGAGAGCAGCACAAATCTCATCACACTGCGCAAATACGCGGACTTTGCCATGTATCAGGTCAAGCGCTCGCGCAAGGGCGAGCTGCTGGAATTCGACCCTGAGGTCTACCGCACCAGCCTGCAGGAAAGACGCTGCCATGAGGAGTTCCGCCGTCTCATCAACGAAGAGCTCATCTCCTATCACTTCCAGCCGATTATCGACGCAAAAGACGGCAGCGTCTTCGCCTATGAAGCGCTCATGCGCGTGGATCTTCCCACGCTGCACTCCCCTGCTGACGTGCTGCGCCTCGCGCGCGAGGAAAACTGCCTGCACGAGGTCGAGCGCATCACGTTCTTCTGTGCGTCAAGTGCATATCAGGCGCTTGAAAACGCCGGTAAGGTCGTGCCCAGCGCGCTGCTGTTCGTCAATTCGATTGCAAGCCAGTATCTAACGCCCGATGAGCTTTCGGAATACTCCGCGCGCTACGCCTCGATCCTGCCGCGCATCGTCATTGAGATCACGGAGGAAGAGTGCCTCGACCCCAAGGCGCTGCGCATCAAGCAGACGATCCGTGGCAGCTCTGGTGCGTTCGCGCTCGACGACTACGGCAGCGGCTACAGCAACGAGCGCAGCCTTCTCTAGCTCTCGCCCAACTACATCAAGATCGACCTTTCCATCATCCGCAGCATCGACACCGACGCCAACAAGCGCCAGATCGTGTCGAACACCGTGTCCTACGCGCACCAGCGCGGCATGAAGGTCGTGGCCGAGGGCCTTGAGACCGCGGACGAGGTACGCACCGTGCTGTCGCTCGGCGTCGACCTTCTGCAGGGCTTCTTCCTCGCGATGCCGCAGGTCGAACCCGGCGGCGCGAGCGAAGAAAGTCTTGCCGTCATCGCCGAGATGCACAGCCAGAGCGATGAGAGTCAAATTTCGATATTTGGCGGCGACAAGCAGTAAATATCGCAAAAAGGCTCACGAAAGCATTGCTTTCGTGAGCCTTTTTCTTTTATCCGTTCTCTTTCGCCGTGCGGGCGCATTCGATGATCGTGCGCGCCGCGCGGTCGATGTTGATGGGCTTGGAGAGGTGGGCGTTCATGCCCGCGGCGAGGCATTTTTGAATGTCCTCATGGTAGGCGTTGGCTGTGAGGGCGATGATGGGGATGTGCTTCGCCGTCTCGGTGTGCTCTTCGGTCTCGGCGTCGTCCGCCGCGGCGGGCAGGTCGAGCGTCACGCGGAATGTCGTGCCCTTGCCGACCTTGCTCTCAGCCCCGATCGCACCGCCCATCAGGTCGACGATCTTTTTCACAATGGCAAGGCCGAGGCCGCTGCCGCGCACTTTGTTGACGCGCGTGTCGACCGCGCGGGAAAAGGCCGAATACATCTGTTCCATGAACTCCGGCGTCATGCCGATGCCCTTGTCGCTCACGACCGAGACAAGGCGGACCTTGCCGCTCTCGGCAAGCTTTTCCTCATAGGCCTCGAACTTCACATCGCCGTTTTCCGGCGTATACTTGACGGCGTTTGAGAGCAGGTTCATATAGATCTGCCCGAGGCGGATCTGGTCGGAGAGCAGCACATTGTGGGAAATGTCGTGCAGCTTCCCCGAAAAGCGGATGTTTTTCGCCTCCGCCATGCCCACGATGGCCTGGCAGTAGAAGTCAAACAGCTCCGGCAGCTTCACCGGCTGCGAGACGATTTTGAACTCCTCGCTCTCGATGCGCGAGATGTCCAGCACATCGTCGATGAGCTCCTGCAAGTTGCTGCCGCTGACACGGATCTTTTCCAGGCACTCTTTCATCTTATCCGAATCGTCCGCGTGCTGTAGGGCGATGTTCGTAAAGCCCATGATGACATTCATCGGCGTGCGGATAGCGTGCGACATGCGCGAGAGGAACTCGGACTTTGCCTCGTTCGCGCGGCGTGCCGCAGTCTCTCCGCGAGCGTCGAAAGGTCAAAAAACGGTTCAACATAGGGCAGATACTCCGGCAACGATGCTCTGCTTGCTCATTTCACTCATGTGGACGCTCGCTCTGCCGCTGTGTCCGGTCAGACGGTGCATCTGCCGCTCGCTTGCAGCCTCTTCATAATAACCCGTGCGCAGATCGATACGGTAAATCGTATAATAGATCTTGCTGATGGCCGAGATGACCTCGTAGCTCATCCGGCTCTCCGTGAGCACCGTTTCCAGCGCGTGCTGGTGCTCGCGCTCCTCCCTCACGATCTCATCCACGCTGCGGAAGTCCAGCAGGATTTGAAAACTCGTTTCCGTCTGCTGCACCCTATTGGCGCGCACCTCGAAATAGATGTTCCCGATGGCGTTCGGCACACTCTGGTAGCGGCGGCTGACGCGGTCCTTGGTCCTGAGCTCGCGCATCAGATTTTCTGCGTCCAAAAATTGCAGGAAGTCCGGTGCGCTCTCCTTAAGGACGCACTTGTGATAGTAATGCTCGACCGCCTCGGCATGGGAAAACAGCTCCTGCCCATGCGGGAGCAGGTCGCCCGCGGAGTTGGAGTGCTCCTCGATCTTGACGATCTCGGCCCGGTCGTTCATCAGGTCCACACGATAAACGGACGTGCTGTCCTTGCAGAGCACCTTGAGCATCTGCTGCTCAAGCTTCACGGCCTGCAAATTCTGCTCGAGCGACTTCTGCTTTTCTTCCAGCAGCGTCAGCATGCGCAGGTTCTCCCGCGCGCTGCCGAGATGCCCGCCGACAAAGGCAAGCAATCGGAGCTGCCGGCCGTCATCGCCCGCTGCGGATTGTCAAGGCCGAAAAAGCCGCTCAGATTGCCGCGATAGAAGACCGGCACCGCGATCTCGGAGTGGACGCTCTGCGTCTTCAGGATCTCGTACTCGCTCGGCATCTGCGTTTTCACGTCTTCAATATTGGGAATGACGATCGTCTCGCCGCGGCCGAAGACCTCCAGCCAGTACGGCATATCCGCGGGAACGATCTCCGTCAGGTTGTCGATCTGCGGCGCGACGCCGTTCGCGCACCACTCAAAGGTGTTGCAATAGGCCTCCGCCGTCCCCTCCAGCCGCTCGAAGAGGAACACGCAGCCGGACAGCATGGCCTCGCCGATCAGGCTCAGCAGGCGGCAAACCAGCTCGTCCATCTCCTCTTTGCTGCACGTGCGGTCGATGCGCGCAAGCTGGTCGATGAGCGCAAGGCTGTATTCTGCCGCACTGTTCGCCCCTGCGGTCACGGGCGGATGCTCTGCTTGCTTCATGCGCTTGTCTCCTTTGCGGCAGCTTTCGATACCTGTCATAAATATGCAAAATTGGTCAAAGTTTGTTTATTATAGCATGGGGTAGTTCGAAAGTAAAAACGAAGTTGTCCCTCCCGTCGATCGTTCGGCATCACCGCACAAAAAGTGCGCCGGCTCGTTGAGCCGGCGCACTTTTATTTGTTTTCACATTCTGACGCTTTACTTCTTCTTGCCGCCGAGGAATTCCGGCAGGGGCTTGCCCTGCTTGAGCCACTGGTGATACTCGGCCGTCGCGGCGAACTCGACGTCGCCCGCAGAGTTGAGCGCGGTCTCGACAGAGTCCTGAATGACGCCGATGATGAAGCCGACGCCGACGACCTGCATCGCGATGTCGTTCGAGATGCCGAACAGCGAGCACGCCATCGGGATGAGCAGCAGCGAGCCGCCCGCCACGCCGGAAGCGCCGCACGCGCCGAGGGCCGACATGATCGAGAGCAAAATCGCCGCGGGCAGCGAGACCTGCATACCCAGCGTATTGGCCGCGGCCAGCGTCATGATGGTGATGGTGATGGCCGCGCCGTCCATGTTGATCGTCGCGCCGAGGGGGATAGAGACGGAGTAGAAGTCCTTGTCCAAGCCAAGCTTTTCGCACATCGCCATGTTCACGGGGATATTCGCCGCGGAAGAGCGGGTGAAGAACGCCGTCAGGCCGCTTTCACGCAGGCAGCGGAACACCAGCGGATAGGGATTGCAGCGCAGATAGATGAAGATGATGATGGGGTTGATGACAAACGCCATGAAGAGCATCGTGCCGACCAAAAGCAGCAGGAGCTTGCCGTACTGGGTGAAGATCGCAAGGCCGTTGCTCACAACGTTCGTGAACACAAGGCCCATGATGCCGAACGGTGCCAAATTGATGATCCAGCGCACGATGGTGGACACCGCGTCCGCCGTGTTGCTGAGGAAGACCTTCGTCGAGTCCGCACCGAGCTTCTTCATCGCCACGCCGAAGAGACAGCCCCACATCAGAATGCCGATGTAGTTGCCGTTCATAATGGCGGAGATGGGGTTCGAGACGATGTTGGACAGCAGCGTGTGCATGACCTCGCCAAGGCCCTGCGGGATGACCTCGGCCTCAGCGGCCTCGGGCAGCAGGAGCATCTGCGGGAAGAGCATGCTGGTCACAACGCTCAGCGCCGCGGCGACGAACGTCGTAAGCATGTAGAGCCACATGACCGTGCCGAAGCGGCGGTCGAGCTTGGACGAGCCCTGCGCCAGCGCGCTCGCCACGATGACGAACACCAGCACGGGGGCAATGCCCTTGAGCGCGCCGACAAACAGGTTGCCAAGCTCCTTTAACCACGTCGCGCCGGGACAGACCAGCGCCAGGATCACGCCGACGACAAGGCCGATCGCGATGCGCAAAATCAGGCTGACGCCGTTATACGCGGCGGCAATTTTTTTAAGGGTCTTCATAAAGGGATTCATAGGGGCATCTTCTTTCTTTTCAAAATCTAACGCTCTTACGATCCTCTTCTCTCTGCTCAGGCCGCAAAGGCGCTTTCACTAACGGCCTTTATTATATCTTTATGCGCAGGAAATTGCAAGGAGCGGACAGATGTATTTCTACGAAAAACACTTTAATGACAGAAATTCGTCATTATCGCCATGAGATCTGCTGTCTGTCGCCGTCTCGTAGCACGAAAAAGTCTTTTCTGTCCGCACGCCATAAAATTCTTGCGCAGGCGAACGGATTCTATTGACATCTTTGGGCATTTTTGCAAGAATCCGATTCGTCTGTCAAAAAACACAGCACAAATAATAACACCCATCGGATCATACCGACGGGTGTTATTTACATAACCGCATTTTACATCGGCTCAGCGTGTTCGCCGCAAAGTGCAGCAATGGTCAGCGCAAACAGCTCCGCGCTTCGCACGATCTCATCTACCACAAGGTACTCATTTGCACCGTGCATGTGATAATCTACACCTAATCGGGAAGCGCCAAACGCCACGCCATTTTTCAGAAAGCGCGCATATGTCCCGCCGCCAATAGCAAGGCACTTGCCCGGTTCGCCCATGACCTGCTCATAGCAGCCTAGCGCGCGCAGCATTTTCCCCCTTCGTTAGGGACAACGCTGCGTCAATATTCTCGCGCATCACATTTGTCTGATAGGTTTGAATACCATAGTCCATTGCACGGCTGTCAATCATAGACGTCTGCGAAAACCATTCCCGCTTGTC
>OMAQ01000987.1_pt1 | contig 13574 bp, 10 predicted proteins | sample 1673461 | NCBI WGS metagenome assembly OMAQ01 (sample SAMEA103958112, study PRJEB25191) | human gut metagenome | biome: human-associated habitat [ENVO:00009003]; feature: intestine environment [ENVO:2100002]; material: feces | place: Germany | collected 2013/2015
AACGACCCCGAGATTACAAATCACGTGCTCTGGCCAACTGAGCTAAAGAGGCGTTCTAGCTAAAAAATGCAACCGTCACGTTCTAACGCGAGCGAAACGGCTGCAAATTTAGTTATTTATTTCTTTCCCGCAAAATATTTGGGATTTTTTTATTTGCTACGCTGTTTTTCCTTGTACTTAACCAGTTGTTTTTCGAGTGCTTCCACATCCAAATCAATCGCTTCTTCAAACGTATCACACACTTTGCTGGCATAAAATTCCCCGTTAGGGACAAGTATTTTAATACCTGCTTCTTTATTTGCAGCAACTTCCGGCTTAACTACCTTTAATGACACCTCTACTTTCTTTATATCTTCGTAATATTTTTCCAACTTAGACACTTTTTTCTGAATAAATGCCTGCAATTGCTCTGACGCATCAAAGTGAATTGATTGAATTCTAATATCCATACTTACCTCCTTTTTTTAGGCTCTTGGATGAGCCTGTTTATACACTTTTTTAAGTTCTTCAAATGTGGCATGCGTATAGATCTCGGTCGTTGTTATACTCTCGTGACCCAAAAGTTCCTTTACTACACCCAACTCCGCGTTATTATTCAGCATTGTGGTTGCAAAAGTATGCCTCAACACGTGAGGACTCTTTTTTTTCAGCGTCGCCACCTTTGACAGGTTCCGTTTCACTAAATTATAGACCAGATTCTTATAAAGCCGTTCACCGTTCTCTCTTACAAAAAAAGCCTCCGACCTTTCCGGAATCATTTCGTTTCTTACATCAATATACCCAAGCATCCAATCCCGCAGTTCATCACCGAACGGAATCAACCGCTGCTTGTTTCTTTTCCCGGTCACTTTCAGGCAAGATCCTGAGAAATCCACATCTTTATCATCCAAATCTATCAATTCCGAAAGTCTCATGCCGGTAGCATAAAACATTTCAATAATTAATCGATCCCGACAACCTTTAAATCCCTCGCCAAAGTCCGTCTCATCCAGCAATTTATTCATTTCATTTTCTTTCAGGAATACCGGCAACGGTTTTTTATTTTTAGGTCCCACTATTTTTCGTAATGGATCTACCGTCACCTCTCCTTTCTTCAAAAGAAACTTATAAAATGTCCGGAGCGTACTTAACTTGCGATTTACAGAAGTTGAGGTATATCCCTTATCCATCAATGAAACAATCCATTCACGAATCAGTTCAGCCTCGACCTCCAACGGATCAAATCCCCCATACTCTTCCTGAGCAAACTCCTGTAATTGCCTTATATCCTCACCATACGCAAGAACGGTTTTATCAGAATAATTCCGCTCATACCGGAGATAATCAAGAAAAGATTCTATCAACATAATCGCTACATCTAAATCGTGCAACGAATGTATGAAAAGAATTCAATAATTCAAAGGAAATTACGAATTATTAATCTTCTACTTGCTGAAGTTGTTGTACGTAAACTGCACGTTCTTTCTTAAGTCTTTTAGTTACAGACGGTTTATCAAACTGCTGTCTTCTTCTTAATTCTTTAACGATGCCAGTTTTTAACCAATAACATATCATTTTGTTACTATTAATATGTTATTGGTTAAAAAATTCCGCAGTCAAATTGCGCCGCAAAATTACACATACTTTCTTTATTCACAAAACTTTCGGCAAATATTTCTCAAAAACTATTCATAAACAGGTCATTAAATGCAGAAAGTTAGTACCTTTGAAACATTTATATGTCTATAATAATATAATAAGGTATGAAACAGAACATAAAAGAACGAGTACATGCTCTGCGCATGACACTCCACCCCAATTACATCAAAGCATTCATTATCCCCAGCACCGACCCTCACCTTAGTGAGTATGTGGCTCCCCACTGGATGTCACGCGAATGGATTTCCGGTTTTACGGGTTCTGCAGGAACAGCGGTCATCCTGATGGACGAAGCGGGATTATGGACCGACTCACGTTACTTCCTTCAGGCAGAGAAAGAGCTGGAAGGTAGCGGCATCACACTCTACAAAGAGATGCTGCCGGAAACTCCAAGCATAACAGAGTTTCTCTGCCAGCACTTAAAACCCGGAGAATCTGTAAGCATCGACGGGAAAATGTTCTCTGTGCAACAGGTAGAACAAATGAAAGAAGAACTAGCGGCGCATCAGTTACAGGTAGATATATTTGGAGATCCATTAAAAAACATCTGGAAAGACCGTCCCTCCATACCTGACTCTCCAGCCTTTATTTATGATATCAAATATGCAGGAAAAAGCTGCGAAGAAAAAATATCCGCCATCCGTGAGGAGTTGAGGAAGAAAGGCGTCTACGCTTTATTCATATCTGCACTGGACGAAATAGCATGGACTCTCAATCTACGAGGAAACGATGTACATTGCAATCCAGTCATAGTGAGCTACCTGTTAATTACACAGGATGAGGTGACTTACTTTATTTCACCGGAAAAAGTGACGCCGGAGGTCGAGACTTATCTAAAGGAACAACAAATAGGAATACAGAAATATGATGAAGTAGAGACATTCCTAAATTCCTTCCACGGAGAAAATATTCTTATTGATCCACGAAAAACGAATTACGCGATTTACTCGGCCATCCATCCGAAATGTTCCATTATTCGTGGCGAGTCTCCCGTCACATTATTGAAAGCCATTCGCAATGAACAGGAAATAGCCGGCATCCATGCTGCCATGCAACGGGATGGAGTGGCACTTGTCAGATTCCTCAAGTGGCTGGAAGAATCTGTATCTGCCGGAAAAGAAACCGAATTAAGTATAGATAAAAAATTGCATGAGTTCAGGGCAGCACAACCTCTCTACATGGGAGAAAGTTTCGACACCATTGCAGGATATAAAAAACACGGAGCAATCGTGCATTATTCGGCAACACCGGAAAGCGATGTAACTCTTCAACCTAAAGGATTCCTACTCTTAGATTCAGGGGCACAATACTTGGACGGAACCACTGACATCACTCGTACCATCGCATTAGGCGAACTGACGGAAGAGGAAAAGACGGATTATACCTTAATATTAAAGGGACACATAGCATTGGCTATGGCCAAATTCCCAGCCGGAACCTGCGGTGCGCAACTCGATGTACTGGCTCGTATGCCTATTTGGAATCACAGAATGAACTTCCTCCATGGCACAGGGCACGGTGTCGGGCATTTCTTGAGTGTACACGAAGGGCCACAAAGCATTCGCATGAATGAAAGCCCTGTAATTCTCCAGCCCGGCATGGTTACATCCAACGAACCCGGTGTTTATAAGACAGGCAGTCATGGGATACGTACGGAGAATCTGACGTTAGTCTGCAAAGATGGAGAGGGAATGTTTGGAGAATATCTTAAATTTGAGACTATCACTTTATGTCCTATCTGCAAAAAGGGGATCATCAAGGAGATGTTGACAAAGGAGGAAATCGAATGGCTGAATAATTATCATCAGACTGTTTACGAAAAGCTATCTCCGGATCTTAACGAAGAAGAAAAAGCTTGGTTACAGAAAGCCACTACTTCTATTTAAAGATAAGATATCTGGAACCCGGGTGTCGGGCAACATAATTATAGTATCAACTAAAAAACATTATTAAATCAAACAAATCTCATGGCTTTAATAAAATCAGTACGCGGATTCACTCCCGAAATCGGAGAAAACTGTTTTCTCGCAGACAATGCAACTATTATAGGAGATGTAAAGATAGGAAATGACTGTAGCGTCTGGTTCAGTACCGTGCTACGGGGAGATGTCAACTCTATACGGATCGGTAATGGTGTTAACATCCAAGACGGAAGTGTCTTGCATACATTATACCAGAAATCGACTATTGAAATCGGCGACCATGTTTCTGTGGGACATAATGTTACCATTCACGGAGCGACCATCAAAGATTATGCATTAGTCGGCATGGGCTCTACTATTTTAGATCATGTCGTAGTGGGTGAAGGAGCAATCGTAGCGGCCGGATCGCTGGTACTAAGCAATACTGTGATTGAACCCGGAAGCATCTGGGGCGGCGTACCTGCCAAGTTCATCAAGAAAGTAGACCCGGAGCAGGCAAAGGAACTGAACGAGAAGATTGCCCACAATTATTTGATGTATTCGCAATGGTATAAAGAAGAATAAGCCTGTTTTACAGATGACTTATAAAAAGATAGCGGGAGACTCTTTTCGGAAAGAGTCTCCCGCTATCTTTTTATAGAAACATCAAAAATTAATCATATTCATGATTTTTTCCGTCGCACCGGACTTACTGGTCACATAATATCCGGCATTCTTTCCCGTCTCGTCTAAAAAGTCTTTGTCTGTCTGGAAACGGTCTAACAGGCTTTTCAGTTCTTCGTAATCTTTGATGGAGTAAGCACCTTTCGCTTCCAGCAGTTCCACGGCTTCCATAAATTTCTGATACTTCGGTCCGAAAATGACAGGGATACCATACACGGCAGCTTCCAGCGTATTATGAATACCAACACCGAAACCGCCACCAATATAAGCAATCTCTCCGTAGCGGTAGATGGAAGACAGTAAGCCGAAGCAATCGATAATCAGACAATCCGCTTTCAATACATTTTTTTCATCGGCACGAGTATAGCGCACATACGGACGTTTCAACTTACCAATAATCTCCACCAGATGATTCTCGTCAATCACATGCGGAGCGATAATCAGTTTCATTTCCGGATGATTATTGAAATATTCGAGAAACAGATCTTCATCCGGTCCCCACGAACTGCCGGCAACAAAAGTGAAAGCATTGTTTCCTTTGAACTTCTCCACCAGCGGAAGGTCTTTCGCCTCCTCACGTATTTGCAGTACCCTGTCGAAACGGGTATCTCCCACCACTGTTACACGGAGAATGCCAATCTTCGACAGATAACGTTTGGAAGCCTCGTTTTGTACAAACAGATGGTCGAAATCTTTCAGGACATTGCGATAGGTACCGCCATACCATTTAAAAAACACTTGGTCGCGGCGGAAAATAGACGACACACTATATACCGGAATCCGGCGCTTGTGAAGCTCATCCAGATAATTCTTCCAAAACTCATATTTGATAAAGAACGCCATACACGGATTAGTGATATCAAGGAACTTCCTCACATTCCGGGGTTTATCAAACGGCAGGTAGCAGACAATATCCGCTCCCCGATAATGCTTGCGCACCTCATAGCCCGAAGGAGAAAAGAAAGTCAGCAATATCTTATAAGCAGGATATTTTGCCCGAATCATTTCTATCAACGGACGCCCCTGCTCAAATTCTCCCAATGAAGCAGCGTGGAACCAGATATACTGTTCCCCCTTTTCCACCTGCTGGCGCAAAAGTTCGTACACCACCCAATGCCCCTTCATCATCTTACGGGGCTTGCGGCTGAACGGTGCAGCCAGATGAACGATAAAGTCATAAATGACTATTGCCAGGTTGTAAAGCATAGTACTATGTCGATTACTTCAAAACCTCAACTGCACGTTTGATACGAGCTATTGTTTCTTCTTTACCCAATACCCAGGAAATATCGAACATATGCGGGCCTTTTCCTTCGCCCACCAATGTCAGACGGAAGGCATTCATGATATTACCTGTATGGTAACCTTTCTCTGCAATCCAGTCCATAACGACTTTCTCCTGTCCTTCAATACTGAAGTCCTCGATACCGGCAATGACTTCCGCCAGTTCAGTCATACATTTTGCAGAATCCTCTTTCCAGCGTTTCTTCACCGTCTTTTCATCATATTCGGTAGGAGCTACGAAGAAGAAGCTACATACACCCCATAATTCTTTAATGAAACTGACACGGTCTTTCATCATGCCAACTACTGTCACCACCTTTTCGAAAGGAACTTCCACACCTTGTTCTTTCAAAAATGGCAAGAACAGTTCCGCAATTTCTTCATTAGGTTTCTGCTGTATATATTGATGGTTGAACCATATACCTTTTTTATAATCGAATTTGGCTCCCGACTTGCTGCAACGATGAAGATCAAACAGCTTTATCAATTCCTCCATCGACATTACTTCCTGATCGTTACCCGGATTCCAACCCAACAAGGCAAGGAAGTTGATCACCGCTTCCGACAAATAACCGGACTCACGGTAGCCCGAAGATATTTCTCCGGATTTCGGATCGTGCCATTCTAACGGGAACACAGGGAATCCCAAACGGTCACCGTCACGTTTGCTCAATTTTCCATTTCCTTCCGGTTTCAACAATAAAGGCAAGTGAGCAAATTCCGGCATTGTATCTTCCCAGCCGAAAGCACGATACAACAACACATGCAATGGTGCGGAAGGCAGCCATTCCTCACCACGGATCACATGAGAAACTTCCATCAAATGGTCGTCAACAATATTCGCCAAATGATAAGTAGGCAGTTCATCAGCCGATTTGTAAAGGACCTTATCATCAAGGATGGATGAATTGATGATAACTTCTCCACGAATCAAGTCGTTCACACGAATATCTTCATTCGGCTCTATCTTGAAACGGACAACATACTGCTTGCCTTCTGCAATCAGCGCATCTACTTCTTCTTCCGGCATTGTCAATGAATTGCGCATCATGCCGCGCGTAGACGCATCGTACTGGAAGTTCGCAATTTCCGCACGTTTGGCATCCAATTCCTCTGGAGTATCAAAAGCAATGTATGCTTTTCCGTTCTCCAACAGAACCTGCACATATTTTTTATAGATATCGCGACGCTCCGACTGACGGTAAGGACCGTGTTCGCCACCGAAACTCACTCCTTCATCAAAGTGGATACCCAACCATTTGAAAGATTCGAGGATATACTCTTCCGCTCCCGGAACAAACCGGTGAGAATCAGTATCCTCAATACGAAATATTAAGTCTCCGCCGTGTTGACGCGCAAATAGATAATTATACAAAGCTGTACGCACACCACCAATGTGCAATGCTCCCGTAGGACTCGGAGCAAAACGAACTCTTACTTTTCTTTCTGCCATAATTTGGGTTAGTATAGGTAAATCGCGGCAAAATTAAACCTTTTTTTCCACACTATTGTTTTTTTTTGTACTTTTCGCAAAAATTTCAGTGGATATGGAACATTTGAAGAAAAAAAAGAGCTTTTCATGGAAAGATTTGTCATATAAATCGCTGCTATTCATAGGTACTGTGGCATTGATTGTCTATTTCCTGCCGCGCGATGGCAAGTTCAACTATCAGTTTGATATAAACAAGCCTTGGAAATACGGACAGTTAATCGCAACTTTCGATTTTCCTATTTATAAAGATGAAGCGATAGTGAAACGAGAACAAGACAGCCTGATGGCCCTCTTCCAACCCTATTATGAGCTCGACAAGAAAGTCGAAAAGGAGGCGGTAGCCAAACTAAAAGAGAACTATCATACGAACCTGAAAGGGATTCTTCCTTCTACAGATTATTTACGCTACATCGAACGTACGCTGAAAGAGATTTATCAGGCGGGCATTGTATCTACCGAAGCTATACAGCAACTTTACAAAGATAGCACATCCGCCATCATGGTAATAGATGACAAGTTGGTCAATTCGCACCCCATCGAAGGTATTTACACGGTAAAGAAGGCATACGAGTATTTACTTACGGCAGACTCCGTTCACTTCAACAGGGAAATTCTACGGCAGTGTTCGTTGAATGAATATATCAGCCCGAACCTCACTTTTGACGAACAACGGACTCAGACAGCCAAAGAGGAGATACTGAACAACTATTCTTGGGCAAACGGTTTGGTTGTGAGTGGTCAGAAAATTATCGATCGGGGCGAGATCATCAGTCCGGAAACTTATAATATTTTGGAATCCCTGCGTAAAGAGTCCATCAAGCGAAACGAATCTATGGGACAAAGCCGTCTGATTCTTGGCGGACAAATTCTGTTTGTCGGCATGTTAATGCTTTGCTTTATGCTCTATCTTGATTTGTTCCGAAAAGATTATTATCAGCGAAAGGGCAGTCTGTCGCTACTCTTTACATTGATTGTATTTTATAGTATTGTTACGGCTTTTATGATGACACATAACCTATTCAATGTGTATATCATTCCGTATGCAATGCTACCTATTATTATCCGCGTGTTTCTTGATTCGAGAACTGCGTTTCTGACTCATGTCATCACAATATTAATCTGTTCCATATCACTACGCTTTCCACATGAATTCATTCTCACTCAGCTAGCTGCCGGTATGGTTGCGATATTCAGTTTGAGAGAACTGTCACAGAGATCACAGCTTTTCCGAACAGCATTATTAGTCATACTGACCTACGCCGCTGTTTATTTCTCTTTTGAACTGATGACAGAAAACGGACTTGCCAACGATTTCTCGAAGTTGAATATACGGATGTATACCTATTTCTTTATCAACGGAATTTTATTGCTGTTCGCCTATCCATTATTATTCTTATTGGAAAAAACGTTCGGATTTACTTCCAACGTTACTTTGGTAGAGCTTTCAAACATTAATAACGACTTACTGCGTCAAATGTCCGAGACTGTGCCCGGAACATTCCAACACTCCATGCAGGTAGCCAATCTAGCAGCGGAAGCAGCTATCCGTATCGGCGCCAAAAGTCAGTTGGTGCGTACCGGAGCTTTATATCATGATATCGGGAAAATGGAAAATCCGGCTTTCTTCACCGAAAATCAATCAGGAGGAGTCAATCCACATAAAAATCTAGGTTATGAACAAAGTGCGCAAGTAGTCATCAGTCACGTGACAGATGGATTGAAACTTGCCGACAAACATAATCTGCCTAAGGTTATTAAGGACTTTATCAGTACTCATCACGGACGGGGAAAAACAAAATATTTCTATATTTCCTGGAAGAACGAGCACCCGGACGAAGAGCCGAATGAAGAACTGTTCACCTATCCCGGTCCGAATCCATTCACCAAAGAGCAAGCCATCTTGATGATGGCAGACGCTGTAGAAGCTGCATCACGCAGTCTTCCGGAATATACAGAAGAGACAATCAGCAACCTGGTCGACAAGATTATCGATTCCCAAGTCACTGAAGGTTACTTTAAAGAATGTCCTATCACTTTCAAGGATATAGCCACTGTGAAAGCCGTATTCAAAGAAAAACTAAAGATTGCTTATCACACCCGGATCAGTTATCCTGAGTTAAAGAAGTAAGCAGTCCCGCACAAGCGTCTTCAAGTATGTCAAGCACATATTCAAAGCCCTCAGCCCCTCCATAATAGGGGTCGGGGACATGATCTGCCGGGATACGAGTACAGTACTCCGTCATACGATGAATCTTCTTCCATTCTTCCAGGGAAGGAGATTTGTCTTTCAGATCATCTATGTTCCGGTCGTCCATACCGATTATCAGATCAAAATTATAAAAATCTTCCGTACGGACAGGACGCGAACGATGTACCAATTGATAACCGCGACGAGCCGCGTGAGCACGCATCCGACTATCCGGTAATTCACCCTGATGATAAGACAAGATTCCGGCAGAATCTATCACAAACTCTTTCTCCAGTCCTGCTTCTTTTATCAAATGAAGCATTACACCTTCAGCCGTAGAACTACGGCAAATATTTCCTAAACAGACAAATAATATTTTCTTCATTTTCATTACATTGGGTCTACATCATAATAAACTATCAAAGATTTATAGCGTTCGTCTTCGATCATTTCCCTCTGAATGCGTAGTAGAAGCTCCCGTGCACGTCCCATCGGGGCATTCTGCTCAATCTTGACGACGATCTTCTTGATAAACAAAGTCTGGATACGGGCAACAGGAGGTTTATCCGGACCTAATACCCGATTGCCAAATACAGCCCGCAACTTATCCGCCATCACTGCCGCCATCTGATCCAGCAACGCTTCATTATGATTTTTCAGATAAACATATACCAACCGGTAATAAGGAGGATAATGGAACATCTGCCGTTCCGCCAACTGCCCGCCTACCATATCTTCATAATCATTGGCAATAACCTGATGAATGATAGGATGATCGATACTCTTGGTTTGCAATACCACCCGTCCGCGTTTGTTCTTACGTCCGGCACGTCCCGCTACTTGTGCCATCAACTGAAAAGCACGCTCATAGGAACGGAAATCGGGATAATTCAACATGGTATCGGCATTTAATATACCTACTATACTGACATGATCGAAATCCAACCCTTTTGATACCATTTGCGTACCAATCAATATGTCCGTCTTTCCCTGCTCAAAGTCCGCAATAATCTTCTCATAAGCCGAGCGGGTACGTGTAGTATCCAAGTCCATCCGAGCTACGGCAGCTTCCGGGAAAAGAATTTTGATGTCATCTTCAATCTTTTCCGTACCGAAACCACGGTTCACCAGTTCTGTTCCCTCGCAGGCAGGACAGGATTTCGGCAGTTGATACGTATAACCGCAGTAGTGGCAGGTTAATTGATTAATTCCTTTATGATAGGTAAGGCTTACGTCGCAATTTTTACACTTAGGCACCCAACCGCAGGTACGACACTCCACCATCGGGGCAAACCCACGACGGTTCTGAAAGAGAATCACTTGTTCTTTCTGTTCCAAAGCCTCTTTCATATATTGTATCAGGAGTGGCGAGAATTGTCCGACCATCCGCTTTTTACGATGCAGTTCCTTAATATCCACCGGAATAATCTCCGGCAACTGGATTTCTTTATATCGTTCTTTCAGTTGTACGAAACCATATTTTCCCTCTCTTGCATTCTGCCATGACTCGATAGAGGGAGTAGCCGTACCCAACAAAGTTTTAGCTCCGTACATGGCAGCCAGTACAATAGCCGCGCTACGTGCATGATAGCGGGGAGCGGGATCTTGTTGCTTATACGTATTTTCGTGCTCTTCATCCACAATCACTAATCCCAGATTTCGGAAAGGCAGGAAAATAGAAGAACGAACACCCAGAATAATATCATACCCGTTCTCTCCCAGTTGCTTCCGCCATATTTCAACCCGTTCGGCATCGGGGAACTTAGAATGATAGATACCCAGACGAGCACCGAAGACCCGTTGCAAACGCTCCGTGATTTGAGTGGTTAATGCAATTTCCGGCAACAAATATAATACCTGCTTTCCCTGACGAATCGCTTCTTCTATCAGATGGATATAAATTTCAGTCTTACCGCTGGACGTTACCCCATGAAGCAGACAGACATTTTTCTCTTGAAAAGACTGTACGACTTCATCAAATGCACGCTGTTGAAACTCATTCAAAGGATTTAATTCGACAATCTCCTTCTCCTGCTTATCCAACCGGCCGATTTCATGGTAGTAGATTTCAAAAATCTTCTTATCTACCAATCCATTCAATACAGAAGGGGTCACATTAGCCCGCTGCAACAGTTCTTTCTTGGAGACTTCCTTCGGAATTCCCGCTCCTAAAACACCGGAACACTCCACATATTTCATGAGTAACGCCAACTGCTTCGGAGCACGAGACAGAATATCAAACAGGATATGAAGCCGCTTTTCATCCGCTGTACCCGCAAGCCGAACCCGTGCCTCTGTTTTAGGTTTATAAGTACGCCTCAACTCTTCCTTTACGAAAATCGCTTCTTTATCGAGCAGCGACTTGATGACCGTAATAATATTCTTGATGCCGCTGTCCTTCTCCAATTTAGTAACACACTGTTGCGAATCTACGGCAAGTAAATCCAAAATACGTTGCTCACGTTCCGGCAATGGCGCATCCGCTTCAAAATCAGGGTTATATTCAACGATCGTTTCACTCTCCAGTTTCAAGCCGGAGGGAAGTGCCGCTTTATAGACATCGCCTTGTGTACAGAGATAATAATCTGCTATCCACTCCCAAAATTTGAATTGAGCGGGTAACAGAATGGGAGAAGCATCCAGCAATGCAGATATATCTTTCACTTCGTACTCCGTTGGAGCACAATAATGAACGTTAAAGACGATAGCCGTATAAAACTTCTTCCGCCCGAAAGGAACTACCACACGGCAGCCTATCTTCACATCTTCCGCACATTCATCCGGCAAAGAGTAAGTAAAACTCTTCGGAAGCGGAAGCGGTAATATGACATCTACATACTTTTTCATTGCAGGTACAAAAATACAATAAAAAATGAGGAATGAAAAATGAAGAAAAAGAGAACACTCAAAAGAAAAACGTTTCTTAGGACAGGAATGGGCGAAAACTGTTTCGGGAGTGTAACAGGATAGCCCCGAACAAAAAAAGAGTTTCCACTGAGCAGAAACTCTTTTTTATATACAATGAAAAATGACAGGCTGATTAAAAAATGTAGGCTACAGACACCTGCCAAGTCTTGGTTTTATAAGAGCCGCCAGTATCAATATCAGCAGTATCCCCCAATGGGATATTGTAATTAGCCCCTACCTGCAAATGATTCAGCAACTTCAAACCTGCTCCTACATTAATACCTACTTCAGCTTTCTTCTTATCGATCCCTGTTTTCTTTTCAAAATCGAAATAAAAATCAGGACCTGCTGCTAGATAAATACCTGCCAGGTTTCCCAACCCGATAGTATATTTCAGATTTACAGGAATATCAATGCCGTTCTGTTTAACGGTTATATCTCCATCTTCATCAGAGACCTTGATACCTCTTTGAGCGAAAAGCAAAGAAGCATCCACTCCCAATCCTACAATTGGAATAGTAAACTCGGCCATCGGCCCAATAAAGAAACCGGTGAAATTATCCTTTTTAAAATTATCGCCTACATTAGAGAGACTTGCCTTTGACAAGTTCAAACCTCCTTTTACACCAAAGTGTATTTGCGCCTGGACAGGCATCACCATGCCGAAACATACGGCAATCATTAAAGCACCAAAAATCTTTTTCATAAATTCACGTGTTTATAATTCGGGAACAAAGATATACATCTTAAATTAAAGAAACACAAATTATCGTTTTTTTGTTCACTTGTAAACAGCGGCAATCAAGGGTAATTTCTGTTTCACACTGAAAGACCAGGGTTTCCAACACATGAAATTATCATTATGAAAATAAATCATTCAACGCTTCGCTCATACTGGGATGAGTAAAGATGAAGTCACGCAGAAAAGTATAATCCAGCCCTGCCTTCATGGCAATGGCAACCGTATTGATAACTTCACCGGAATCGGGTGCAAAAAGCATACAACCTAATATCTTTCCCGTGTTCTTATCAATGATAGCTTTCAGTAATCCGTCCATCTCCCCTAATGTTTTCGCTCTCGGTATAGCCATAGCGGGCAGCTTCTTCACAATAATATCCAAGTTCTGCTTGCGAGCTTCCTCTTCATTTAGCCCGATACGCGCCAATGGCGGATCGATAAAAACAGAGTAGCTAACAGGATTACGGTCATTTGCCTTTCGTTCCTTATCTCCGAATAAATCCTCACGGACAATCCGGTAATCATCCAATGAGATATAAGTGAACTGCAAACCACCTTTCACATCACCTACGGCACGTATATTGGGATTGATTGTTTTCAAATATTCATCGACAATGATAGCACCACGCGCATCTACTTCTACTCCGGTCGCTTCCAGATTAAGACCTCCCGTGTTAGGTCTGCGACCTGTCGCCAGCAATACGGCTTCGGCGTCAAGTTCGAATACCCCGTTAGTCTGCA
>OMAQ01000989.1_pt1 | contig 13554 bp, 8 predicted proteins | sample 1673461 | NCBI WGS metagenome assembly OMAQ01 (sample SAMEA103958112, study PRJEB25191) | human gut metagenome | biome: human-associated habitat [ENVO:00009003]; feature: intestine environment [ENVO:2100002]; material: feces | place: Germany | collected 2013/2015
AGGTTGCCGAGAATATCCGTCAGTGTATGCAGGACGTTCATCAGCTTGCAACCGAGGCACGGGATGCAGGAGTTCTGCTGCGTCAGGCAGACGATTACTTTGTTGGCAAGCGTGAGGCAGCGAAGAATGCAACCTCTCTTACCGAACTGGACGCTATGATCACCCAACTTCTCACCTACAAGGACAACATCTGCCGCCGAATGGAGGTTATGTCTGCATCTCATCAGGAACGCACTACCCCGGTCGGTACAGGTACGGCACAGCCCGCTCCGAAGATGCCGAAGATTACGACACTTCGCCGGTATGACCTCTGTTCTGTCAAGCGTCTGCAATCCAAGGAGGATATTGACCGGTATGTCGATGGAATCCGCGAGAAGCTGCTAAAAACGTTGGAAAGCTGCGACGGCGTTCAGATCAACTAAAGGAGAATTACGAGCATGAATAAAGGTGCAATACAGCGATTTGCAATCTGGGCGCGGAACGAGCTGATCGCTCAAGTGTCGCAGAGAGCTTATCAGTATGGAATCACGAAGGAAGGCTGCGGCGAGGCAAACGCCGTGACGGTGGGCGGACGCGCATTGACCGGCGATGAGCAGAAACAGCGCAAGGAGCTTGTCGATCAGATCCGCTCAAAGGGCTACACACAGGTCATGGAAGAGGTTGCCTACACTTGGTTCAACCGCTTTATTGCCTTGCGCTTTATGGAGGTCAACAACTATCTGCCCTCCCACATTCGCGTCTTTTCCGACAGTACCGGTGCGTTCAAGCCGGAAATTTTAAGTGATGTCCTGCACCTTGACCTTCCGGGACTGAATCGAGAGAAAGTTGCGGAGTATATCGAGAGCAACGACACCGAAGGTCTCTATCGCTATCTGCTTCTGACGCAGTGCAACGCCTTAAACGATTCTCTTCCCCGTATGTTTGAGAAAATGGGCGGTTATACCGAGCTTCTACTGCCGAACAACATTTTGAAACAGGAAAGCGTTCTCGGTCACATGGTCGCGGATATTCCCGAAGAGGACTGGACGGATCAGGTGCAGATCATCGGCTGGCTTTACCAGTTCTACAACACCGAACTCAAAGCAGAGGTCTTTGCAAAAAACGGAAAAATCACAAAAAATGAGATTCCCGCTGCAACACAGCTCTTCACTCCGGACTGGATCGTCCGCTATATGGTTGAAAACAGCCTTGGCAGAATCTATGTAGACAAGCGCAAGAACGAGGGCATCTATGCGGATGGTCGCGGCTTGGATGAAATGACTTGGCACGAGGCGGAATCCGATCGCGTTGCAACGGAAAAGCTGATTGCCAACAAAATGGGCTGGAAGTATTATCTGCCCGAAGCAGAACAGACGCAGGACGTGCGCAAGCAGCTTGACGAGATTCAGAACGAGTACGCCACGTTGGATGTCAAAGACATCAAGGTCATCGACCCCTGCATGGGCAGCGGTCATATCCTCGTCTATGCCTTTAATGTGCTGATGCAGATTTATGAGGCAACCGGATATAGCCAGCGGGACGCGGCGCAGAGCATTCTTGAAAACAACCTCTACGGTCTCGATATTGATGACCGTGCGGCGCAGCTTGCCTATTTTGCCGTCATGATGAAAGCGCGGCAGTACGACCGCCGTATCTTCTCCCGTGGCATTCAGCCTCATGTGTATGCTATCGTCGAGAGCAACGGACTGGATAGCAGCTCCGTCGAATACTTCACCAACAATGATCCGAAGCTCCAAAAGGACTTCGGAACGCTGATGGACGAACTGCGGGATGCAAAGGAATACGGCTCTATTCTGAATATCTCTCAGGTGGACTTTGATGCCCTCTATGCCAGAGTGGAGGAAGTGCGGGCAGACATCAGTATGTTCCGTGAGATCGTGCTGAACAGCGTCCTGCCACTAATTCAGGTGGCAGAGGTTATGGCGCAGAAGTATGACGTGGTGGTAACAAATCCGCCGTATTTGACTATTTCACCATCAATCCCAAAACTTAACGATTATGTTCTGAAATACTATCCAGAAAGCAAGTACGATTTGTTCTCTGTTTTTATTGAGAGATGCCAGAGCATGACTTCCAAAAGCGGATTGTTCTCAATGATAACAATGCACTCATGGATGTTTTTGTCCAGTTACGAAAAACTTCGTACAAAACTCTCCCGAATTGCAACCATCAACATGATTCATTTGGGAGCGAGAGCTTTTGAGGAAATCAGTGGTGAAGTTGTTCAGACAACAAGTTTTGTTATGAGAAAAACTCACATATCCGAATATGAAGGTACCTATTGCAGACTCGTTTCACCTAATACGCAAGCAGCAAAGGAATCATCTTTTTTGAGCGGAGACAATCAACATTTTGCCAAGAACGAAGATTTCAGTGCAATCACTGGACACCCGATTTCCTACTGGGCAAGTCCCACAGCCAGAAGCGCATACAAGCATAGCAACCTCGATAAAATGGCACAGCCAAGGCACGGGCTGGCTACGTCCGACAACGCTCGTTTTTTGAGGTTATGGCACGAGGTAAACATTTCAAAAGCAAGCGTTTTTGATCGCTTCAACCATGAAAAAAAGTGGTTTCCCATGAGCAAAGGTGGTAGTTATCGGAAGTGGTACGGTAACCTTGAATGGCTTATAAACTACGAAAACGACGGAGAAGAAATTAAAGCCTATGCAATTTCGATCTATAAATGCTCGTCAAGAACAATACAGAACACTCAGTTTTACTATAAGGAAGGACTTACTTGGTCTGCACTTGCATCAGGCGGATTCTCTGTAAGGCTTCAAGAAGAAGGCGCTCTGTTTGGTTCAGGTGGATACTGCGCATTCACTGACAAGAATATCAGAAACTACATATTGGCTCTCATGAACAGTAAAGCAACCGGCGCTTTTATTCAGTTCGTTTCACCAACTCTTAATTACGAGGTTGGTCACATTAAAACCATACCTGTTGTAATTGACGACAATCTCAAAGAAACCGTTGACAAAGAAGTAGATGAGTGCATTTTCTTTTCTAGGAGAGATTGGGATTCTTATGAAACCGCATGGGATTTCAAACAAAATCCTCTGGTGAATGGCACGAGACTGACCGCTGCCTATGCTACATGGAAGCAGGAGTGCGAAGACCGCTTCCAGCAGCTCAAAAAGAACGAAGAAGAACTTAACCGCATTTTCATTGACATTTACGGCTTGCAGGACGAATTGACGCCGGATGTGGCGGACAAGGATGTGACCGTGCATCGCGTGTTCGACAGCAAGGACGATGTGCCAGAATCAATGAAGGGCAGCAACTATGTCCGTACCATGCGAGACGAGATCGTCTCCCTCATCTCCTACGCCGTGGGCTGTATGTTTGGACGCTATTCCTTGGACAAGCCCGGTCTGGTTTTTGCTGGGTACAGCAAAATCGAGCAGACCACCAAGACGCTTGACGGCGATGATCCTGAGCTTGAGAAGTTCGCAAAGCAGAACGCAGATGGTTCTGTCTCCTACGGTTCCTACTATCACGAGGTCAATCAGGATAACTACAAGTCCTTCCCGATTGACACGGACAATATCATCCCCATCTGCGACGATGACTACTTCGACGATGACATCACCGGACGCTTTGTGAAGTGGGTCGAAACCGTCTACGGCAAGGAAACGCTGGAAGAAAACCTCAAGTTTATCGCTGACGCTCTCGGCGGCAAAGGTACGCCCCGCGAGGTCATCCGCAGCTACTTCCTGAATGACTTCTATGCCGACCATCTGAAAACCTATCAGAAGCGTCCAATCTACTGGCTCTTCGACAGCGGCAAGAAGAACGGCTTCAAGGCTCTGATCTATATGCACCGCTACCAGAGTGACCTTCTTGCCCGGATGCGCACCGACTACGTTCATGAGCAGCAGGAGCGTTATCGCACCCAGCTCACCCATCTCGCGGACGCCATCGAACACGCCGGTGCTGCGGAGCGCGTGAAGCTGACCAAGCAGCAGAAAAAGCTCCAAGAACAGGCTCTTGAGATTCAGAAGTACGAAGAAAAAGTCCATCATCTTGCCGATCAAAATATCCAAATCGACCTCGATGACGGCGTGAAGCACAACTACGAGCTGTTTGCCGATGTGCTGGCGAGGATAAAGTGAGGCGGTCACCGCATGGTCAAGAGCGAATTAGATATGCTGCAATCCTTCATTGATGAACTTTCCGGCGCACTTTCCGCATCTCCACAGGACGAGGAATGCTTGTATGATTTACTCAATCGAGCAAACGCATTGTATGGCGATTGTGTGCCTGAAATCGCAGAGCAGCGGGAAGAAATCATGCAGTTTCATGGGCTGCTATCTCGAAACTGCAACGCAATTCTCGCACTGCTCAAACGAGAACTCATAAAGCAGACAGATAACTTTGAAGCTGGCATTATGCCGCTGACCTATTCCCAGCTCTCTGTCTGTCCAGCAGCACAGACTGTGTATAAAAGTGGCATCACAAAATATGCTGAAAAGAAGTTTGACAGAAATGTGCTGGATGACATGAGGCTTTCGTTAGAGCTTCTGGTGAAACAGATTCTCGGCAATGGGAAAAGTCTTGAAAACCAGACATCAGAATTAGGGTCGAAACTCAGCGGCTATCACACGGAGATTAGAAACCTCGTGATAAAAACCGTCGATTATCTTTGCAAGTATCAAAATCACTATGTAAAGCATAACGACGCGGTGAATCCAGAGGAAATTGACTACATAATTGAGCAAACAAGCGCAACGATCAATTTCCTTATCAAAGTCAAGTAAAGGAGTAGTGGGAAAATGTTTGGGGACGGAATGCAGAAGAACGAACTCCCTTTGATTATTGTCTGCGACGATAAGGATATGGTCTATGCCAACTATCTAATTCAACTTATCGGTCAGAAGGATGATGCCGGAGACAGCATTGTCGGCGTTGAGGATGACAGTGTTTCTGCTGCGATTTACACGGTAAAAAACTACAAGGACAATCTGCCGCAGATTCCATCCACGCAGCACATCCTTTTTATTGGGCAGACAAGCGTTGCCAAGGAACAGAGCAAAACAATTCCAGATGCGTTCAATAAGCTGGGAATGCACTATGGCTGGCTTGGTAAGCGGGCTGTACTGTATGTAGATGATACTACGAGCGATTGGATGAAGCTCAAGGATAGCAAAAAGCACTACACCGAGTTCTGGCAGTTCAGCAAGGATCGCGGCATGACACATCCTGATGCACTGGCTGAATATGCAAAGAAGCTCAGCGGCGGTTTCGTAGACAAGATCATGCCTGTCGTTGTGGGTGCGCCTAAGATGCTGATTGACTATAATAAGACGTTAAATGCAGTCAAAGCGCAGCAGTATAAAACGCTCATCAAGGTTTTCTATGAGGATGGCTTGAGATCCTTTGTGGAGGGATAATTTATGGATGCCTTTGAGGAAGGCTATGCCTTTTTTGAAAAACAAGCTGGTGTTCAGTTTGCCTGTCATGAGGGCGGCGTCTATGTCGATCAGGTTGACGCAGAAATTGCCAAACTCATCCACGATCTGAACGCATTTGAAGGCTTCAAGACAAAGCCGGATGCCCTCAAGGGAGATATTGCTGAGTTCTGGCACGCAAACACCTTTAACATCAATGCAACCGCCCGTGATACTGCGAACAGAGCTTTTGTAGATAGAAGCCATGACTTTGCCTCTGCTGACATAAGCAGCAACTTTGAAAAACTCTTCGGCTTGAAATACTATAAAACCGGGGCTGACAGCGCAAAGCAGCAAGCCAAAAGCATTTTCGAGCGTTTCAACGAGTACAAATCAGCCGGAGGCAAAGACCCATTGAGTGTGTTTCTTGAAAAGCGGGGCTTTACCGATGATTCCGTTCTCCATGACCCAATTTACTGCGGTCAGGTGCGTGTAATCCCAGCGGATCAGCTAAAAGAGGCTTGTGCTTGGCTGAGACAAAAGATTGCAACCGAATCGACAATTCGACCTGAGCAAATGGAGCGGTATCAAGACACGCTCAGAATGCTGTCAGACCGACTGAGGGATAGTCAAGGCACGGAGTCCATTCCTCTGACCGAGGCGGATGCAAAGGCTTTGGCTGTACTGGCTAAAGAAGGCGATATATCCACCGAAAAATTGAAACTTCTCGGTGTCTCTGCTGATGAAGTGATTCACTTCGAGTACCTTGCCAAGCAAGCATTCAAGTCAGGACTTACCGCTGCAACAATTTCTGTTGTTCTGAATGTTGCGCCGGAGATTTACAAGGCAATCGACCATCTGATCAAGAGCGGAGAATTGGACGAAAAACAGTTTCAACGTATAGGCTTTGCCGCTCTCCAAGGTGGTAGTGAAGGGTTTGTCCGAGGCAGCGTGTCCGCTGCAATTACTATTGCTTGCAAATCCGGTATGCTTGGAGAAGCATTGAAAGGTATTTCACCCTCTATTGTTGGTATGGCAACAGTCCTTGCTATGGACACCATGAAGAATGCCTTCAAAGTTGCTGCGGGCAAGATGACACGATCCGATCTGGCACAAGAGATGGTCAAAGAACTTATGATTTCTTCTGCTGCACTTGCAGGAGGAACGGTTGTTCAATCTTTCATTGGAATCCCAGTCGTGGGGTTCATGATTGGCAGCTTTATCGGCTCTGCTATTGGATCATTCGCCTATAACTGTGGTTATAGCGCAGTTATGAGCTTCTGCATTGATACAGGATTTACGATGTTTGGACTTGTGAAGCAGGATTATACGCTGCCCGAAGACGTGCTTGAATACATAGGCATTGATGTTTTTCAGTATGAGAAGTTCCTTCCAAAGCAATTTCAAAAGGAAAACTTCGCGCCACTTAATTTCAATCAAAGAAAGTTTGAAGCGGATACGTTAGGAATACACATTTTACGCAGAGGCGTGATAGGCGTTTCTGAGATAGGCTATGTATAATATTCTTAGCCAAGAAAGGAATACACGGTTATGTCCATAGAATCTATTCAATTTACACTCAGAGAACGTTTTGCCGCCCCTCTGCCGGAGTTCTATCAAAGGCGGGTCATCTTCTGGCAGGACGAGGATCGAGAGTTCGAGGCTATGCTTGATGAGCTTTACATCCCTGATGTAACAATCATCAAGCTCACCGGGACGAACAACTTTGCCGTGAAAAAGCTACTTCTGCACGATGATCTATCAGGCAATTACCTGATTTATAATCCCTTCTCTTATGCTGATCCAAAGGATAATTGGCTACTGGATATTGAAAAATTCAGCGAAGAATACCGCTCCGACCTTATCTCCACGCGCATGAATGAGCTGAATATTGAGGCAAGTCCGGCGATGCGCAAGACGGTAAAGCTGTACGCAAAATTCTTCGACAGTAAAGAGCGGATTGAAAGACTGAAAAGGATTGGGCGAGAATACCATACGCCGTTGCAGCTTCATATTGACATTATGGCTGTGCTGGCAGGATTAAACGGCGGCTCTGCGCAGGACGTATTTATTGCTGTCCTTTCGGCAGGACAGGATGAGGAAAGCAATATCGTTCTCAGCAATGTCAAAAAATTCGGTAACATTGACGCCTTCTGGCAGCTTGTCCGCAAGTACACGGGCTATATCCATGAGGACGGAAAAACGCTTGACCTGTTCTCCGCTCATGTGCTGCTGACTGCCCTTGCGCAAACAATGAATCCCAGCGTTCTCAAAGGCTTGGAACGCTTCATCTCCGATTCTAATAAGGCGTATTGTTACAGCATCGTCCACGAATGGCGCAACCGCGAGGACAACGATGCACTTTGGGAGCTGTGCCGCAGTGTGGAACAGGAATTGCATCTTGCTTCCCGATTTGAAAAGCAGGATATTGAAACGCTGCTGACAGCAGACATTTTCCCGTCCATTCACGAGGTTATTCTGAGCCGTTTCTTCTCTGAAATCGCAGATCATGTGGTAAAGACCGAGCTGATGCTGAAAACTGCGGAAAATCGCCGTACCTCCGGATGGATTGAGCGGTTCGAGAACTATTATGACTGCCTCTACTACATCGCCAAGATGCAGAGCTTTTATCAGGAGAATGCAGCAGGCTTCCATATCGTAGAACCGAAAGCAATCTGGAAGCTCTACACGGAAAAGGCGTATGAGATGGATGGCTTCTATCGGCACTTCCACTATGCCTTCGGCTGCACTCTCAAGAACAGCAATGTACTTCTGGAAGACAAGCTGAAACACGCGGCAGATTACGTTGAGGGGCTGTATCAGAACTGGTTCCTCAAGGAACTGACCGGCTGCTGGACAAAAGCAATTTCTGACAACCTTGCCACATTGGGTTATGTGTCCGAGATTGGCAAGCAAAGAGACTTCTACTCTCACTATGTTAAGCCGCTTGCGGGGAAAAACTCCCGCGCCTTCGTGATCATATCCGACGCTCTGAGATATGAAGTTGCTGCGGAGCTATGCGATACCATCACCCGGACAACCAAGGGAACAGCGAAGCTCGATGCTGTTCAAGCAGTTTTTCCCTCAATCACAAAGTTCGGTATGGCGGCTCTTCTTCCGGGGCGAAAGCTGTCTGTCAATGACGGCATGGATGTTCTCGTGGACGAAATGCCCACCCGTTCTACAGATGAGCGTGGCAAGGTTCTCCGTGCTGCGAACATGAACAGTGTGGCTGTCCAATACACGGACGTTCTGAACATGAAACGCGCCGAGCGGCGTGAGCTTGTGAGCGGCAAAGAAGTCGTGTATATCTACCACAACACGATTGACGCTATTGGTGACAAAGCTCCAACTGAGAAAAAGGTGTTTGATGCTTGCGAAGACGCTATGCAGGAGCTTTCCAATATTCTTCGTATTGTCATCAACGATATGCAGGGTACAGACATTTTCATCACCGCAGATCACGGTTTCCTCTACACATACAGTCCTTTGACCGAAGGCGATAAACTGGGCAAGGATGCGATCAGCGGCAAGGTCTATGAAATTGGACGGCGGTATGTGCTGGCAGAACCCTCCGCAGCAGCAGAGTACCTTGTGCCGGTTCAGCTTGACGGTGAGATCGTCGGTACTCCGGTCAAGGGCTACACGCCTTTTGACTCCACACGCATAAGGATTTCCGGAGGCGGTGAAAACTATGTTCACGGCGGTATCAGCTTGCAGGAGCTTGTTGTGCCTGTTATCAGCTTCAAAAATCTGCGCTCCACGAGTAAGAAGTATGTGGAGGTTTCCAACGCAGAATTGAAGCTGTTGAGCGAAAGCCGCAAGGTCTCCAATCTGCTGTTTTCTTTGGATTTCTACCAGCGTCAGCCGGTCGGAGAAAAGATTCAGCCCTGCACCTACTACATCTATATGACGGATGATGAGGGCGTGGTCATCAGTGACCGTCAGACTGTCATTGCAGACCGCACAAGCACAAATGCTTCCGAGCGCGTCTTCCGTGTGCGCCTCAACTTGAAAGCCGGTGCCTATGACAAGAATAAGATTTATCGCCTTGTTATTGCCAACGATACAGATGTTCCGGAAGAGGCTGAGTTCCATATAGACATTGCCTTTGCGGATGACTTCGGATTTGACCTGTGAGGGAGAAACAGAAAATGAGCGAGTATATTGAAACGGTATCAACAGAGGATGCAAACGCTGTAATCGACAGCAAACTGCGCAAGGTATTCGACGGCAGGATTGTCCGCAAAGACCTTACAAAGAAAATCAAGGAAGGGGCAAATGTCCCCGTTTATGTCCTTGAGTTTCTTCTTGGACAGTATTGCAGTTCCGATGACGAGGATGTCATTGAAACCGGCGTTGCAAACGTCAAGCGGATTCTGGCTGAAAACTACGTCCGCCCCGACGAGGCGCAGAAGATCCTTTCTGTCCTCCGTCAGCGAGGCAGCTATACCGTGATTGACAAGATCACGGTTAATCTCAACATTAAGACGGACAGCTATGAGGCGGAGTTTTCCAATCTCGGAATCAAAGCAATTCCTATCTCTGAGGATTACCCAACTAAGTATGATCGGCTTCTCTGCGGCGGTATCTGGTGCATTGTCCAGCTTGAATATGAATATGTGGAAGAGGATAAGCGCAGATCCCCAATACTCATTCATAAGCTCACGCCTATTCAGATGCCTCATGTGGACATTGAGGAATTGAAGCAGGGGCGAAAAGCGTTTACGCAAGAAGAATGGATCAAGATTCTTCTACGCTCTATTGGTATGGAGCCGGATAAGCTGAATGACCGCGAACGCTGGCTTCTGCTTGCCCGTATGCTGCCGCTTGTCGAGAACAACTTCAACCTCTGTGAGTTAGGTCCGCGAAGCACCGGCAAATCCCATATCTACAAAGAAATCTCCCCGAACAGCATCCTTGTTTCCGGCGGTCAGACTACCGTTGCCAATTTGTTTTACAACATGGGCAGAAAAACCGTGGGCTTGGTTGGCTTGTGGGACTGCGTAGCGTTTGACGAGGTTGCCGGTATCAACTTTAAGGACAAAGACGGCATCCAGATCATGAAGGACTATATGGCGTCCGGCTCCTTTGCCCGTGGCAAGGAAGAAAAAGCCGCAACAGCTTCTATGGTCTTCGTCGGCAACATCAATCAGAGCGTGGATGTGCTGCTGAAAACGTCCAGTCTCTTTGACCCATTCCCTCCCGAAATGGGAACGGACACGGCATTTCTCGACCGTATGCACTGCTACATCCCCGGCTGGGAGATACCGAAGTTCCGCCCCGAACATTTCACCAATGACTACGGATTCATCACCGACTATCTGGCAGAGTTTATCCGGGAGCTTCGCAAGGAGCAGTACGGCGATGCGCTGGACAAGTATTTCCGCCTCGGCAAAAACCTTAATCAGCGCGATACCATTGCCGTCCGCAAGATGGTCGGCGGAATGATCAAGTTGCTCTATCCGGACGGGGAGTTCACGAAAGAACAGCTTGAAGAAATCCTCAAGTTTGCGCTCGAAATGCGCCGCCGCGTCAAGGAACAGCTCAAAAAGCTGGGCGGTATGGAGTTCTATGACGTCAATTTTTCGTACATTGACAACGATACCTTTGAGGAACATTTCGTCTCTGTCCCGGAACAGGGCGGCGGAAAACTCATCCCCGAAGGAATGTGCAATCCAGGTCAGGTCTATACGGTTTCTCAGGGAAAGAGCGGCATGATCGGCGTCTTCCGTCTGGAATCGCAGATGCTTCCCGGCAACGGCAAGTTTGAGCGGACAGGACTGAACTCTGACGGAAAGTGCAAGGAAGCGGCAAATACCGCATTCAACTATCTGAAAGCAAACGGCAACCGCATCAGCGGCGCGATTAGCACAACAACAAAGGACTATATCATCAACTATCAGGATTTGCAGGGCATCGGCATGACCGAGAAACTTGCGCTTCCCACGCTGATTGCACTCTGCTCGATTGCGCTTGGGAAACCGACCCTCAGCAGTCTGGCGGTGCTGGGCGAGATCAGCATTGCCGGAACGATGCTCAAGGTGGACGAGCTTGCAAATGCCCTTCAGGTCTGCCTCGATAGCGGTGCAAAGAAGGTGCTTCTTCCCATTACCTCTGCGGCTGACCTCGGAACAGCTCCCGCCGATCTAATCGGCTGCTTCAACCTGATTTTCTATCAGAGTGCGGAAGACGCTGTTTATAAAGCATTAGGCGTTGAGTGACATCCCCTGATTGGAAGGAGGCGTACCCATGTCCAAGAAAAAACGGTCAAAAAAACGTGAGCGCATTCCTGTAATAGATACCTTGATTGATCTTGCCGGAGCAATGACCTTAGATTATCTTGCAGCAAAACGTAGGCAGAAAAATGGGACAAAACGTAGCAAGAAAATTGATCCATACGCTGCAACCGGTGCTGCAATGGGCATGGGGCTAATTAAGGACACCGATGACATCATCAAGTTTGGCGGTGTCCTTGGCGCAATGGGAGCTTTTGATTCTGATGATGATTTACCAATTAGCACAGCCGCATACATGGCTCCCCGTGATAATCGCTATGCTTGGCGTTTGAATTGTGAAGATGGCAGCGCATACGGTATTGATCCAAACGATTATGAGACAAGAGACGAATATAATGAGGCTCTAAGCAGGGAAAAACACGGATGGCGTGATTACTGTGAAGATGGCTCAGACTACGGGATTTCACCAGAAGACTATGAGACTGAGGAAGAATATAATGCAGCAATAGATACAGTGGAGTCCAATAGCTTTAATGAAAACGAGGATGATGAAAAGATCATCCCAGATGATTCCTCCGAGAATGTTGGGGGTGAGACATCTCCCGAATGCACGCCAAAAAGTGGTAGTGACCCGATTGGAAAACATGATCCGTATGCAGCAGATGATTTCCATGTATATGTTTACTGCCTTGTAAAGCTGGATGGAACAAACACGATAAAGTTCTACCGAACGGAGGATCGTACTTTGAAGCGAGGTGAGGCGGTTTTCGTTCCAGACGAAAGCTCAGGCAGTAAATTGAGAGGAACAATATGTTCTATTGAGCATCACATGAGTTTTTCTGTTCCAAAGCCCGTAGAGGAAACTCCTGAAATCATTGGAAGGGCGTGATCGATGAATGGATTGGGACTCCTATTATGAGAAGTTCTACGAATGGGCAACCAGCACGCAGATCAAGAAGATGTCCTCATTGACCTCGTTTGGTGCATCCGCCGAAATCTCTGAGGTCGCGCAGGAGTATATGGATGAGAAGGCAGCATCACGACTTATAAAAAAAGCGGTTGCCTATGGTGTCCAGTTCACGCCAGATGAAATCTATGACCTTTCCGGCTGCTGCGATATATCAGCCATGAATGAACTACTGAAATCTGCAAAATGCACCTTTACGCAGGAGCAGTTGGAAGACCTTTGGGGTGCCGTAGACGATGAAGTTCTTGAGCTTGTAGCAAGGCGAAACCATGTAACTGTGTTTGCAAATGACGAGAATGAAGATTCTTCCGTAGTAGATGAGATCGATTTTGACGAACCGAAGCAAAAAGAGCCAAAGCTCGGGTTCTTCTCAAAGCTCGGTATGGCACTTGCGATTGGAAGTCTTTTGGATAAGAAAAGCCAGTCTCACCACGGACATTGTACCGGTGACTGCGCAAATTGCCCTCCGCATTATGGGTATCGCTATGGAAGGTGGTATTATGGGCATGATCATACACACGGCTGTGAGTTTGGCGGAAATAAAGGCGGAGGCGGACTGTAAAGCACAGGATGAAAATAAACACACTGCTTTTCGACTGAACGTGATAGGAGGCGCACATGGATAACCCTTCTTTCAATCAGAATGGTATCGAATACAACGGAGAACAGATTGCCTACAAAGACAGCACCTATGAACTTGTATCGAAGGTTGCCTACCTGATCGGCGTCCCGCTCCGCATTTTTCAAAATGAACACGAGCCGCCGAAGATAGAGATATACAACCGGCTTGAGCAGGATAAAAATGCCCGCATCATTCGTAATCTATGTATCATCCGCACCGCCATTGAACGCAATTACCGGAAGATAAATGACATCATGCGAATGGAGTATCGAGGGCTCCTTTCAATGCCAGAGATCATCCCGGCTTCCAGTATGCAGCAGCTTTCAAATGACG
>OMAQ01001002.1_pt1 | contig 13397 bp, 10 predicted proteins | sample 1673461 | NCBI WGS metagenome assembly OMAQ01 (sample SAMEA103958112, study PRJEB25191) | human gut metagenome | biome: human-associated habitat [ENVO:00009003]; feature: intestine environment [ENVO:2100002]; material: feces | place: Germany | collected 2013/2015
GAGCCGCGGATGATGTGGTAACGCACACCGGGCAGGTCCTTGACACGGCCGCCGCGGATCATGACCACAGAGTGCTCCTGCAGGGAATGACCGACGCCGGGGATGTAAGCGGTGACCTCATAGCCATTGGTGAGGCGGACACGGGCGATCTTACGAAGAGCGGAGTTCGGCTTCTTCGGGGTCGCAGTACGAACTGCGGTGCAAACGCCACGCTTCTGGGGAGAGGCGAGGTCGGTCTCCTTGTTCTTCAGCGTGTTAAGACCATACTGCAGAGCCGGGGAGTTGGACTTGTAAGTCGACTGCTGTCTGCCCTTGCGAACCAACTGGTTAAAAGTAGGCATTCTTGTTTCTCCTTTCCTGAAATGATGTGATATATATTTTTTACAGGATATCGGTAAAATATCCCGAAAAAACCTTAATTTCTCAGAACGGCGATCACCGCCGCACCAACGGCGATGCCCGCGCTGTGGCCAAGCTGCGCCATCGTGGCGCGATCGTCGATCTCGATGTTCTCTTCGCGTGCGAGCGCTTCGATCGGCGCAAGCACGGCTGGGTCTGCATCGCAGGCGATATACAGCTTTTCCGCGCGGTGTTCCCGCAGTGCACGCATCGTCTGCTTGATGCCCGCTACCTTGCGGCAAGTGGACAGATCCGGCGTCACGGCAGGTCCCTCCTGACGGTATGAACGGTATGACAAATTCCGTGGGACATACCCACGCAAGTTGAAATTATACCATGAGGCACACAAGCCGTCAAGCGTTTTTTATGGCTGCCTACACAAAATAATCGCTGAAACGACGGGCTTTTCCCGAATTTTTTTGTGCGTTCCGCGCCGGCGCGTCAAACTTTTGAAAAGAGGCTGTCAAACTCTCCCTTTTTCCGCCAAAATGGCAAAAAAGAGACGCGGAATTTTCCGCGTCTCTTTTTACCTATTCTATACGTGAGGTCTTAACTCACACTTCGACGGCATTCGTGATGATGCGCGGCTCGTGCGGCTCTTCCTCGGGCTTCTCAGGCTCGGGAACGATCTCCTCGGCAAACTCGCGGTAGGCGTTCAGGCCTGCACCGGCGGGGATGAGCTTACCGATGATGACGTTCTCCTTCAGACCAACAAGGTGGTCGACCTTACCCTTGATGGCGGCTTCAGTCAGGACCTTTGTGGTCTCCTGGAAGGACGCGGCGGACATCCAGCTGTCGGTCGCAAGAGAGGCCTTCGTGATACCCATGAGCAGCTGCGTGGCAATGGCTTCCTGCAGCGGCTCGCCGGTCTCGGCGTTGACCTCGCCCGCGGCATTGCGCGCGCGGATCTCCTCGTTGGCATCCTCATACTCAAGCAGATCGACCATGGAGCCGGAGAGCAGGTTCGTGTCACCGGACTCCTCGACGCGCACCTTGCGCATCATCTGGCGGACGATGACCTCGATATGCTTATCGTTGATGTCAACGCCCTGCTGACGGTAAACCTTCAAAACTTCCTGAATGAGGTAGTCATGAACGGCGGAGGTGCCGCGGATGCGCAGGATATCGTGCGGGGACAGCGCGCCGTCCTGCAGCTGCGTGCCCTTGGCGATGACGTCGCCGTCGTTCACGCGAAGGCCGGTGTGCGGCACCGAGTAGATGCGGTTGTCGCCGTCGTCCGCGGTGACGATGATGTTGAGCAGGCTGCCCTTGGTCGCCTCTTCGAAGCGGACCTTACCGCCGATCTCGGCGAGGGTCGCCATCTTCTTGGGACGGCGCGCCTCAAACAGTTCCTCGACTCGCGGAAGACCCTGGGTGATATCGCCGCCCGCAACGCCGCCGGTGTGGAAGGTTCGCATCGTCAGCTGCGTACCGGGCTCGCCGATGGACTGGGCCGCGATGATACCGACCGCCTCGCCGGGGCCGACGGGCTTGCTCGTGGCAAGGTTCATGCCGTAGCACTTCGCGCAAACGCCGCTGTGGGCCTTGCACGTAAGCACCGTGCGGATCTCGACGGAGTGGATATCGAACTTCTCCATGAGGTCGGCATCCTCGGGGGTCATCATGTGATCCTTGGAAATGAGGACCTCGTCCGTGCCGGGCTTCATCACGTCGTGGACCGGATAGCGGCCGTTGACGCGCTCGGAGAACTTTTCGATGACCTGGCCGTTCTCGCTGATCTCGCTGATCGTGATGCCGCGGGTCGCGCCGCAGTCGTCGGAGCGGATGATGACATCCTGGCAGACGTCGACCATTCGGCGGGTCAGGTAACCGGAGTCTGCCGTACGAAGAGCCGTATCGGCAAGGCCCTTACGGGCGCCTCGGGAGGAGGTGAAGTATTCAAGGACGGACAGACCTTCGCGGAAGTTTGCCTTGACCGGGATCTCGATCGTCTTACCGGCGGTGTTGGCCATCAGGCCGCGCATACCGGTCAGCTGACGGATCTGCTTCATGGAACCGCGGGCGCCGGAGTCCGCCATCATGAAGATGGGGTTGTAGCGGTCCATGTTCTTCTGCAGGGCGTCGGTGACGTCCGCGGTGGTCTTTTCCCACTCCTTGACGACGGCGCGGTAGCGCTCGTCCTCGGTCATGAAGCCCATCTTAAACTGGTCTTCAATGTCGACGACGCGCTGCTCGGTCTCGGCAATGAGGGTGTACTTTGCCGGCGGAATGGTCATATCCGCAACGGAGATACTGATGGCCGCACGGGTGGAGAACTTGTAGCCCGTGGCCTTGATGTTATCGAGCACTTCGGCCGCGATGGTGAAGTTGTGCAGCTTGATCGTGCGGTCGACGATCTTGCCGAGCAACTTCTTGCCGCAGACCTCGGTGATCTCGTAGTCGAAGTAGTTTTCGGTCGGCTCGCCGTTTTCATCCACGCGCTTGACAAAGCCAAGGTCCTGCGGGATGTTGCGGTTGAAGATGATGCGGCCGGCGGTGGCCCGGACCACATGGGACAGCTTTTCGCCGTTCACTTCCTTGGTGACGCGGATCCAAACCGGCTGGTGCACGCCGATGATGTGCTCGTTATAGGCCATCAGCACCTCATCCTCGTCACGATAGATGTTCAGGCGGTTGTTGGCCTTCTCCTCGTCGGTCAGCTCGTCGTAGCGCTTGCCGGCAAGGGCAAAGTCAATGTCCTGCGGCCAGAACTCGTCGTTATCCATCTGGGAAACGCCGTTTTCAAAGCGCTCGAACGTGAGGTAGTAGGAACCCAGAACCATATCCTGCGTCGGCACCGTGACAGGGCCGCCGTCCTGAGGACGCAGCAGGTTGTTGGCAGAGAGCATCAGGATACGGGCCTCGGCCTGCGCCTCGGCAGACAGGGGCACGTGAATAGCCATCTGGTCGCCGTCGAAGTCCGCGTTGAATGCCGTGCAGTTCAGCGGGTGGAGCTTGAGGGCGCGGCCCTCGACCAGCACCGGCTCGAACGCCTGAATCGACAGACGGTGAAGCGTAGGCGCACGGTTAAGAAGCACAGGGTGACCCTTCATCACGTTCTCCAGGATGTCCCAGATGACAGGCTCGCGACGGTCAACAATACGCTTTGCGCTCTTGACAGTCTTCACGATGCCGCGCTCTATGAGCTTGCGGATGATGAACGGCTTGTACAGCTCAGCGGCCATAAGCTTAGGAAGACCGCATTCTCCCATCTTCAACTCTGGGCCCACGACGATAACCGAACGGGCAGAATAGTCCACACGCTTACCGAGGAGGTTCTGACGGAAACGTCCCTGTTTTCCCTTCAAGGAGTCGCTAAGTGATTTCAGAGGGCGATTGCTCTCGCTCTTCACCGCGCTTGACTTGCGGCTATTGTCGAACAAAGAGTCGACAGCCTCTTGCAACATACGCTTCTCATTGCGGAGGATAACCTCCGGAGCCTTGATCTCGATGAGCCTCTTCAAACGGTTGTTACGTATGATGACACGACGGTAGAGGTCGTTGAGGTCGGAAGTGGCAAAACGTCCACCATCCAATGGAACCAAAGGACGGAGATCTGGCGGGATGACAGGGATAATCTTCATTATCATCCACTCGGGCTTGTTGACGTTCATGGAACCACGGAAAGCCTCCACCACCTGCAAACGCTTCAGGGCTTCAGTCTTGCGCATCTGCGAAGAGTCGTTGTTGGCACGGTCACGCAACTCATAGCTCAAGCGGTCAAGACCTGTCACTCCCTTCTCATCGGGCTCTGAAAGCTCATGAAGAAGGTCGAGCACTGCCTCGGCACCCATCTTGGCGACGAACTTATTCGGGTCGCTGTCGTCGAGAAGGTCATTATTCTCGTCAAGCTTGTTGTCAACAATATCTATATACTCGTCTTCCGTGAGCAAGTCCATCTTATGGGAACCGTTGAGGTCCTCAACACCCTCGGCGTCCTTCATGCCGGCGAGCATACCTGGCTTGATGACGATATATTTCTCGTAGTAGATTACCGCGTCCAAATTCTTTGTCGGCATACCGAGAAGGTATCCTATCTTATTTGGCAAAGAACGGAAATACCAGATGTGTGCAACAGGAACCACAAGCTCGATGTGTCCCTCACGCTCACGGCGGACCTTCTTCTCAGTAACCTCAACGCCGCAACGATCGCAGACAATGCCTTTATAACGTATGCGCTTGTACTTACCGCAGGCGCACTCGTAGTCTTTCGTAGGGCCGAAGATGCGCTCGCAGAACAAGCCGTCACGCTCAGGCTTGTAAGTGCGATAGTTGATGGTCTCCGGCTTGGTGACCTCACCATACGAATTCTCCTTAATCTCCTCTGGCGAAGCGAGACTAACGGTGATCTTAGTGAAATTGGTCTTTACCTTTGTATCTTTTTTGAAAGCCATATTCTTTTATAGTTTATGAGTATTTTCTTATTCCATCTTCATGCTAAGGCCCAATCCACGCAACTCGTGGAGCAAGACATTAAGCGACTCTGGAATGCCGGCAGCCGGCATCGGGTCACCCTTAACAATAGACTCATAAGCTTTGGAACGACCATTTACGTCGTCACTCTTGATGGTAAGCATCTCCTGAAGCACGTGACTTGCACCAAAGCCCTCAAGGGCCCAGACCTCCATCTCTCCGAAACGCTGACCACCGAATTGTGCCTTACCACCAAGTGGCTGCTGGGTAATCAAGCTGTACGGGCCGATGGAACGCGCATGCATCTTGTCCTCAACCATGTGTCCGAGCTTCAAGAAGTAGGTTATACCGACAGTTGCCTTCTGGTCGAAAGGCTCACCGGTCTCACCATCGTAAACCGTGGTAGAACAAAGGTTAGGAAGGTCTGCCTTGTCTGTCCATTCCTTCAAGTCGGCAAGCTTCGCGCCATCGAAAATAGGTGTAGCGAAACGAACGCCGAGCTTCTTACCAGCGGCACCAAGAATGGCCTCGAATATCTGACCCAAGTTCATACGTGAAGGCACGCCCATAGGGTTCAACACGAGGTCTACAGGACGACCATCAGCCAAGAACGGCATATCCTCGGCACGTACTATCTTGGAAACAATACCCTTGTTACCGTGACGTCCAGCGAGCTTATCACCGACCTGAATCTTACGCTTCTTGGCGATGTAAACCTTCGCCATCTTCAGCACGCCCGAAGGAAGGTCGTCACCGATTGTTATGGCAAACTTGCGACGGCTCAACTCAGCGTCCATCTGCTTAGACTTGCGCATATAGTTGACGATAAGGCGACGGATAAGACCGTTTATGTGCTCATCGTCTGTCCAGTCGTTGCTCTGAACACCATCGTATTCAAGATTCTTCAGTGCGGCGACAGAGAACTTGGAACCCTTCGTGATGATTTCGGCGCCAGTGTAATCTTTTACGCCCTGTGACACCTTGTCGTCTGTGAGCTGCATGAGCTTGTCGACGAGCATGTTCTTCAACTCGTCTTGCTTTGCCTCATACTCCTCGTCAACCTTCTGGAGCACGACCTTGTCTCTCTTCTTGGAGTCACGGGTCTTGACTGCACGGGAGAAGAGCTTCTTGTCTATTACGACACCACTCAACGATGGATTTGCCTTCAATGAAGAGTCCTTCACGTCACCGGCCTTGTCACCGAAGATTGCGCGAAGCAACTTCTCCTCTGGTGAAGGATCGCTTTCACCCTTAGGCGAAATCTTACCTATCATTATGTCGCCAGGCTCAACACGAGCACCAACGCGGATTATACCATTGTCGTCAAGGTCTTTCGTTGCCTCCTCACTGACGTTAGGAATATCATTTGTGAAGACCTCCATGCCACGCTTTGTCTCACGCACGTCAAGTGAATACTCGTCCACATGAACTGACGTGAGCACGTCCTCACGAACCATGCGCTCAGAGATAACCACGGCATCCTCATAGTTGTAACCCTTCCATGGCATGTAAGCCACGAGAAGGTTGCGACCCAAGGCAAGCTCACCATTCTCGGTAGCATAACCCTCAGTAAGGATGTCGCCTTCCTTTACTCGTTGTCCCTTGCTGCAAATTGGACGAAGGTCAATGGTCATGTTCTGGTTGGTGCGACGGAACTTAGGAATGCGATATTCCTTAAGTGCCGGCTCAAAGCTGACAAACTCATCATCCACAGTGCGGTCGTAAAGGATACGGATAGTTGTAGCGTCAACATAGTCGATAACACCATCACCCTCAGCCGTAATCATTGTGCGTGAATTCTCACACACCTGCTTCTCAAGGCCTGTACCAACGATAGGCGCGTCGTTGTGAAGCAAAGGCACAGCCTGACGCATCATGTTACATCCCATCAGGGCACGGTGACCATCATCATGCTCCAAGAAAGGAATGAGGCTGGCTGAAACAGAGGCTATCTGCTGCGGAGACACATCCATCAATCGAACATTCTCCGGAGTCACTACAGGGAAGTCGGCAGCAAGACGACAGTGAACCACGTCACGGATAAACGTACCATCTGGATTCAAAGGAGCGTTGCCTTGAGCAATGAGCTCGCCATCCTCTTCCTCTGCGGTAAGATAAACTACATCATTGTTGTCGAGATCCACGACACCATTCTCAACCTTACGATATGGTGTTGAGATGAATCCAAGCTCATTGATGCTTGCATAAGTACAAAGAGATGAGATAAGACCGATGTTAGGTCCCTCAGGCGACTCAATAGGACAGAGACGACCATAGTGAGTATAGTGTACGTCACGAACCTCAAAGCCTGCGCGCTCACGAGAAAGGCCACCAGGGCCAAGAGCTGAAAGACGACGCTTGTGTGTTACCTCTGCCAAGGGGTTGGTCTGATCCATGAACTGGCTCAGAGGGTTGGTGCCGAAGAACGAGTTGATGACACTCGATATGGTCTTTGCATTGATAAGGTCAGTCGGAGTGAAGACCTCATTGTCACGTACGTTCATGCGCTCCCTGATAGTACGGCTCATACGTGCCAAACCAATAGAGAACTGGTTGGCAAGCTGCTCACCAACAGTACGTACACGACGGTTGCTCAAGTGGTCAATATCATCAACAGAAGCGTTGCTATTGATCAACTTGATGAGATACTTAATAATCTCAATAATATCTTCTTTGGTAAGAACACGAACATCAGACTCAATGTCCAAACCAAGTTTCTTGTTAATGCGATAACGGCCTACTTCGCCAAGGTCATAACGCTTGTCAGAGAAGAATAAGTTCTGGAATACCTCGCGAGCGCTTGCGTCATCGGCAGGGTCAGCGTTACGAAGCTGGCGATAGATGTAACGGACAGCCTCTATCTCATTGTTTGAAGGATCCTTTGCAAGCGTGTTGAAGATAATCTCATAACGGCTTGCGGCCTCCTCATCCTTATGAACAAGGACAGAATTAACACCGGCATCGAAGATAGAGTCAATGTTGTCTTCGGTAATTTCAGTCTCGCGCTCAAGGATAACCTCATTGCGCGGAACAGTAACAACCTCACCAGTATCCTCATCCACAAAGTCTTCGTTCCAGCTCTTAAGCACACGAGCTGCCAAAGTCTTGCCAATGAGATCCCTGCGATTCTTTGGGGAAATGCTGACTTCCTCGGCAAGATCGAATATCTGAAGAATGTCCTTGTCGCTCTCGAAACCGATTGCACGAAGAAGAGTCGTGACAGGCAACTTCTTCTTACGGTCAATGTAAGCGTACATGATATTGTTGATGTCAGTGGCAAACTCAATCCAAGAGCCCTTAAAAGGTATGATACGAGCACTGTAGAGAGATGTGCCGTTGGCATGCACACCCTGACCAAAGAACACGCCTGGAGAACGATGCAACTGAGCAACAACAACACGCTCAGCTCCATTTATGACAAAAGTACCATTTGATGTCATGTAAGGAATTGTTCCAAGGAACACATCCTGAATGACCGTACCAAAGTCCTCATGGTCTTGATCCGTGCAATACAGCTTCATCTTAGCCTTCAAGGGGACGCTATAAGTCAAGCCCCTCTCAAGGCACTCGTCTATGGAGTAACGAGGCGGATCGATATAATAGTCGAGGAACTCAAGGACGAAGTTATTGCGCGTGTCTGTAATGGGGAAGTTCTCGGCGAACACCTTATACAAACCGTCATTCTTACGTTCCTCAGGAGGCGTGTCAAGCTGCAAGAAGTCGCGAAAAGACCTCAGCTGAACGTCAAGGAAATCCGGGAATGGGTACGGATTTGGTACGCTTGCGAAATTTATTCTATTGTTAACGACGTGTGACATAAACAGTATTTTGTCAAAATGACAATGAAGCTATAAGCTTCAGAAAGATACAAAAGGGTTAGAACTCACCGACTGGGCGAATTCTAACCTTTTTTAATTTATTATAAAAGTAATAGGCGAAACACTATGAAGTGCAACCTATTTGCTGATATGAACCAATTACTTCAGCTCAACCTTAGCACCAGCTTCCTCGATGGCCTTCTTGAGGTTCTCAGCCTCGTCCTTTGAAAGACCTTCCTTGATTGTTGCAGGAGCACCCTCAACGAGAGTCTTAGCGTCCTTCAAACCAAGGCCACAAGCCTCCTTGACAGCCTTAACGACCTGGAGCTTTGTAGCGCCAACGTCTGTCAAGACAACATCGAAACTTGTCTTCTCCTCAGCTGCGGCGTCACCGCCAGCAGCAGGACCAGCTGCTACAGCAACTGCTGCAGCTGCAGGCTCGATGCCATACTCGTCCTTCAGGACCTGAGCCAACTCATTAACTTCCTTAACAGTAAGGTTTACCAACTCTTCTGCAATAGCTTTTACGTCTGCCATTTTATTCTCTTTTTTAATTATTCTTGTTATTATTAAATTGACTTTATAGTGTATCAGTGAAATTCACTAAAACATTACTCAGCACGCTCGCCTAAAGTCTTAAGCACACCGTGAATGGTGTTAGCGCCTGACTGCAGAGCAGAAACAACGTTCTTCGCAGGTGACTGCAACAGAGCAACGATATCAGCGATAACCTCATTCTTGCTCTTGATAGCAGACAGCTCTTCAAGCTTGTCAGCACCTACATAGAAGCCTTCCTCAGCGTAAGCGGCCTTCAAAGAAGGAACGCCAGCAGCCTTGATTTCCTTGTCCTTCAGCAACTTGGCGGGAACATTAGCAGTCTGCGCAAAGAGAACAGCTGTGCTACCCTTGAGTGTGCCATAGAGCTCAGAGAAATCGATATCAGAATTCTCGAAAGCTTGATGAAGAAGCTTGTTCTTCACCACAACCATCTGAATCTCGCTCTTGAAGCACTTGCGACGCAATGAGGATGTTGCCTCAGCGTTCATGCCAGCGACATCAACAAGATAGAAGTGAGGATACTCCTTCAGTTTTTTGCCAAGCTCTACGATAATAGTATCTTTTTGTTCTTTCTTCATTTTTTCAAACTTTTAAAAGTTAAATGTCGAGAGACTTAGGATCTACTTTGATACCCTTGCTCATCGTACTTGAAAGGAAGATACTCTTAATGTATGTACCCTTGGCAGCAGCTGGCTTCAAGCGAATCACGGTGTTGAGGAACTCCTTGGCATTGCCATAAATCTGATCGGCAGTCATAGAGACCTTACCGATAGAAGTATGAATAATACCAGCCTTGTCAACCTTAAAGTCAATCTTACCTTGCTTAACTTCCTTCACAGCCTTGGCGATGTCCATTGTCACAGTACCGCTCTTTGGGTTAGGCATCAATCCACGAGGACCGAGAACACGACCCAAAGGACCAACTTTGCCCATGCAAGAAGGCATAGTGATGATAACATCAACATCTGTCCAGCCGCCTTTAATCTTCTCGACATACTCGTCGAGACCTACATAATCAGCGCCAGCTGCCTTAGCAGCCTCTTCCTGGTCTGGAGTGCAGAGAGCCAACACACGTGTCACCTTACCTGTTCCATTTGGAAGTGACACAACGCCACGAACCATCTGGTTAGCTTTACGGGGATCCACGCCAAGACGTACATCAACGTCAAGAGAAGCGTCAAACTTTGTCGTAGTAATTTCCTTGACAAGAGCAGAAGCCTCCTTCAGAGTGTATGCCTTTCCTACTTCAACCTTATCAGCTACTGATTTCTGATTTTTTGTCAGTTTACTCATTTTACTTAATCAAATTGAAGTTTTTACTTACTCTCAGGGAACTCCCCAGAAACGTTAATACCCATGCTACGCGCAGTGCCTGCAACAAGCCTCATAGCGCTCTCAACCGTGAAACAGTTAAGGTCAGCCATCTTGTCCTCGGCAATAGCCTTAACCTGATCCCAAGTCACCGTAGCGACCTTCTTACGGTTAGGCTCACCAGAACCGCTCTTGACCTTAGCGGCTTCCTTAAGCTGAACAGCTGCAGGAGGAGTCTTGATGACGAAGCTGAAAGACTTATCTGTGTAGTATGTGATGACTACAGGCAAAACCTTGCCAGCCTTGTCCTGGGTACGGGCATTGAACTCTTTGCAGAATCCCATGATGTTGATACCCTTAGAACCCAAAGCAGGGCCTACGGGTGGTGAGGGATTTGCTGCTCCGCCCTTAATCTGCAATTTGATTAAACCAGCAACTTCTTTAGCCATTGTTTTATAAATCTAAATAATTAAAATATGAAAACCGAAAGCAGTCCGTAACAACTACTCAGCGATTTTTTCCACTTGCGCGTAACTAAGCTCCAACGGTGTGTTACGACCGAAGATCTTAACAGTGACCTTTAACGTGTGCTTCTCCGCGTTAATCTCCTCAATCACGCCATCGAAACCTGAGAAAGGACCGTCGATGACCTTGATAGTCTCATCCAAAACATAAGGCACGTCAGAAGATACATCCTTAGAAGACTCTTCAGCAGCACCAAGCATACGATTGATTTGAGACAAAGGAACAGGAGTTGGATGACTCAAGCCACCGAGGAACCCAAGGCAATTGGGCATGAACCTCAATGCGGAAGCGAGATCGGAAGTCATGTCAGCTTCCACAAAAACATAACCGGGGAGGGAAATTCTTTCCTTCTCCACGATTTTGCCGTTGCGGGAAACAGCATGCTTTTCCATGGGGATAAGCACTTGTGAAACACGATCAGAGATGAGCTTATTATGCTTCATCTCATTCTCGATATATTCCTTAAGTTTTGCTTCCTTACCGCTAATGGCACTCATCACGTACCATTTGTTATTTGAATCACTCATTGTTTCCTTAGAAAATTAACCTGGGTAGATGACACCCATGAGATTCTTAAACACTAAGTCCATCACAAAAACGACAACCGCGATGACAAGGGAAGCTGTTAAAACAATCACCGCGCTATGCGTAAGTTCGTGTGGTGTGGGCCATGTTGTCTTATGCGCAAGCTCGTCATAACAAGCAACGCAATAATTACCAAACCTCTTAAAGAGATTCTCTTTCTTACTCATTGTTGTTTCTTTTAGCACGGGTTGGAAGGCTCGAACTCCCGACACCTGGTTTTGGAGACCAGTGCTCTACCAACTGAGCTAAACCCGTATATATGAGGAGCAGAGAGTGAAGAGTGAAGAACCACAGTGAAAATCAATAGAAAATCAAATTGATTTTTCACTCTTCACTTTTACCTCCTCACTTATTTATTATCCCTCCTCAGCTACGTCAGGAAGAATTGCTGTAATCTGGCCAGAGCCAACTGTACGACCACCCTCACGGATAGCGAAACGAAGACCCTCATTCAAAGCGACCTTGTAAATAAGGCGAACCTCAATCTCCACGTTATCACCAGGCATCACCATGTCTACTCCCTCAGGAAGAGTGATCTCACCTGTGCAGTCCATAGTGCGGAGGTAGAACTGAGGACGATAGCGGTTACCGAATGGAGTGTGACGGCCACCCTCTTCCTTCTTCAGCACGTAGATAGAAGCCTTGAAGTGATCGTGAGGAGTGATTGCACCCGGGTGCACAACTACCATACCACGCTTAACCTCCTCCTTGTCGATACCACGGAGAAGCAGACCTACGTTATCACCAGCCTCACCCTCAGGGAGAGTCTTGCGGAACATCTCAACACCAGTGATGACAGACTTCTTATCCTCACCGAGGCCAAGGAGCTGAACCTCATCACCAATCTTGCATCGGCCAGTCTCAATACGACCTGTGGCAACAGTACCACGACCAGTGATTGAGAACACGTCCTCAACAGGCATCAAGAAAGGCTTATCAACCTCACGTGTAGGCTCCTGAATCCAAGAGTCAACAGCGTCCATGAGCTCAATCACCTTGTCTTCCCACTTAGCGACACCGTTCAGAGCGCCAAGGGCAGAACCGCAGATGATAGGAGTATCCTCCTCATATCCGTAGGAGGTAAGAAGATCCTGCACGTCCATCTTCACGAGGTCAATCATTTCCTCATCGACTTCAGGATCATCGCACTTATTCAAGAACACAACCATACGGGGCACGTTCACCTGACGAGCGAGCAGCACGTGCTCACGAGTCTGAGGCATAGGACCGTCGGTAGCGGCAACAACGAGGATTGCACCATCCATCTGAGCAGCACCAGTAACCATGTTCTTCACATAGTCGGCGTGACCCGGGCAGTCCACGTGAGCGTAGTGACGATTAGCTGTCTCGTACTCAATGTGGGCAGTGTTGATGGTGATACCACGCTCCTTCTCCTCAGGGGCGTTATCAATCTGATCGAAAGACTTCACATCTTCACCGGTGCCGAGGCGCTCGTGAAGCACCTTCGAGATGGCAGCGGTCAGAGTGGTCTTACCATGGTCAACGTGACCGATGGTACCAATGTTAACATGCGGTTTGGTGCGCACATAAACCTCTTTTGCCATAGTTTAATGTTTATTTGTCGTTTAATTAATCAATAACTGATTTAGTTTTCCTCCGCGCCGCCTAAGCGGCAACTAAAGAGAGCTGTTACTGAGACTTGAACTCAGGACCTCTTCCTTACCAAGGAAGTGCTCTACCACTGAGCTATAACAGCATTATCAGAGCGGAAAACGGGGCTCAAACCCGCGACCCTCAGCTTGGAAGGCTAATGCTCTATCAACTGAG
>OMAQ01001008.1_pt1 | contig 13351 bp, 12 predicted proteins | sample 1673461 | NCBI WGS metagenome assembly OMAQ01 (sample SAMEA103958112, study PRJEB25191) | human gut metagenome | biome: human-associated habitat [ENVO:00009003]; feature: intestine environment [ENVO:2100002]; material: feces | place: Germany | collected 2013/2015
GAACCTATGATTCAGCGATTGGAAGAAAAATAGGTGCTGGTACATTTAATTATCTACTAATGACGATAGGCGGGGCCCAGTTGAAAGGGAAAGGGACTGCCTGCGAAGCGGTAGAGACCAGAGCGGTAGTGATACAAAAAGAGTAGGAAGATGGTTTTCTAAATTGCATAGCACAGCTATCGGTGACTAATTCACAATATGTTCCGTATCAGTTTGTATATTTTGAGGCAATGGATATAGATGTAACAAATTCAGAAGACATAATGCCCATATATAGTTTTCGTGATGATTTTTGCAAAAACTATAAAGCAAAGTAGTATGCAGATATACTATTTCTCCATTTAAGAACCGAAAAATTTATGTAAAATAGTAACTGAATATTGCTTTTTTAAATATTTAGAATGTATTGTTTTCACACGTGAACCACAATATGGTTTTGCATCAGTAAGTTTACAAATTGACTATGAGGAGTATGTTAAAGCTGATACTGCCAATAAAAAAAGACTAATTATAGATAATATATTAGAATCTGTAAAATCTGTTTCGAAAAAGGAAAAAATTAATTATAGTTTATTTGAAGAGGATGTACGAGAGTTTTGTGATAATAATAACATTATAATTTAAATGGTATGACTTTTGACGATTTCAAACGCTTTCCAATGGAAGCCACTGTGAGGGGACGGGAAGTCCCAAGAAAAATTTTGCTTAATTATGCACCCACATAAGGATATACAATTTATGGATAACACAGAATTTAAAAAGATAGTAAAAGTATGCAAAACAGTAAAATTTATGGTTGTTTAATAAAACAAGAGCATATTATTTCGGTGCCCAGAATGCTGTATTTCAGAGGTGCTCTCTGGCAATGACAAAGCAGAGAGATTCTTAAATGAAGAAAAAAGAAAAAAATAGTATGTAATTAATTGATTTTTTTGAAATAATCGCATATACTATTAATACAGATGAAGATCTGTTGTGCATATGCACAATAAATATATGGGCTGGTCGTAAGACCCGGGTCCACCAAACGGCGGGTAAGACACCCGCCATTTTTATTATACGGGGGTTGAATGAAAGAATTAAGCATTTTTGTAGATGAATCTGGTGATTTTGGAGTTTATGATTATCATGCACCATTTTATATTATATCTATGGTATTACATGATCAGGCAGTTAACATTGTCGACGATTTGAAAATATTGGAGAATGAACTTAGTAATATTGGATGGCCAAAGCATAGTGTTCATTCTGGACCGGTGATAAGGTCGGAAGAAGAATATCGAGGATATGATTTAAAAGAACGACAAAAAATTATTATGAAAATGATGAGTTTTGTACGTCGTTTGAATATAAACTTTAAGTCAATATACATAGAAAAGAAACATATAGAGGATTCTATAGAAGCAACCGGAAAGCTTAGTAAGCAATTGGCTGTATTTATTCGTGACAATTATGCTTTCTTTTGCAATTATGATACTGTTAAGATATATTATGATAATGGACAAGTGGAGGTAACAAGAATTCTATCATCAGTTTTTAACGCATTATTGGAAAACGTTGAATTTCGTAAGGTAATTCCAGCTGATTATAGATTGTTTCAAGTTGCAGATTTGATATGTACACTTAAGTTGACGGAACTAAAGATGGAGAATCATTTGTTGTCAAAATCAGAAATATATTTTTTCAATGATGAGAGAACATTAAAGAAGAATTATTTGAAGCCGCTATCAAAGAAAGAATTGTAGAGCAAAATTATAGAAAGAATCGGTAGACAGTAAAATGTCAGCCGGTTCTTTTTATTTTATCCAGAAAATGATGTAATATTGTGTTATATTGCAGTTAGTGCAAGAACAGGTAGTAGTTTAAACAAAGGAAGGGCATAGCCAACGACTTTATCGTTGCTGTGCCCTTCCCTTAAAAATATTTACTCTGCCAGTTCTTCCCATTGTTCATATAATTTTTCCAATTGTTCTTGGCAGGTAGTCTGCTCTTTGGACAGCTCCTGCAGCTTTGCCACCTGGGTGCCGATGGCGGGATCGGACATTTCGGTGTCGATCTCGGAGATGCGGGCTTCCAGTTCGGCAATCTTTTCCTCGCATTTTTTCAGGTCGTTTTCTTTCTTGCGGAGTCTCGCCTGTTCTTCCTTCTGGGCTTTCCAGTCCAATTTGACTTCGGATTCTGCAGCCTTAGTGGCAGCCGTGTTATCTGCATCCGCACTCTGCGGAGTACTGGCTTCTATGGCAGCCATCACGGTGTCGTGTTTTTCCAGATAGTAGTCATAATTTCCAACGTAACTTACAAATTGTTCCTCTGTCAGATCCAGGATCCTGTGGGCGGTACGGTTGATGAAGTAACGGTCGTGGGAGACATACAATATCGTTCCCTCGTAACCGTTCAGGGCGTCCTCCAGAATCTCCTTGGACATGATATCTAAGTGGTTCGTCGGCTCATCCAGGATGAGGAAGTTTGCGTTGGAGAGTACCAGCTTGGCGAGAGACACGCGTCCGCGCTCACCGCCGCTCAGATCACTGATGCGCTTGAACACATTCTCCCCGGTGAAGAGGAAAGCCGCCAGTACATTGCGGATCTGGGTATTGTTCAGGTAGGGATAATCGTCCGAGATCTCTTCGAACAATGTCTTCTCGCTGTGGAGCACATGATGCTCCTGATCGTAATAACCAATCTCTACATTGGAACCTAAGTGGAAAGTGCCCTGATCGGCAGGAACGAGACCGTTTAAGATCTTAAGCAAAGTGGTCTTGCCGCTGCCATTATCACCGATGATCGCCACGTGTTCACCGCGCTTGATCTCGAAATTGACATCGGTAAAAAGCTTATGGGAGTCAAAGCTTTTGGACAGATGCTCCACAGTCAGCACATCATTGCCGCTTAAGATCCGGGGCGTCAGCGTCAGCTTCATATCCGTGCGAACCTCGGAGGGCTTTTCGATGACCTCGATCTTGTCCAGCATTTTCTCCCGGCTTTCCGCACGCTTGATGGATTTTTCCCGGTTGAAGGACTTTAATTTTTCGATAACTTCTTCCTGATGCTTGATCTCACGTTGCTGGTTCATATAGGCATTCCAGGCAGCAACGCGCAACTGTTCCTTTTTTAAGGCATAATCGGAGTAATTGCCCATAAAGGTCGTAGCCTTAGACTGGTCGATCTCGATGACTTTCCCGGCGATCCGGTCCAGGAAATACCGGTCGTGGGAGACGATGAGAACGGCTCCTTTGTAATTTAGCAGATAAGTCTCCAACCAGGCGATGGAGGTCATATCTAAGTGGTTGGTCGGCTCGTCTAAGATGATCAGATCCGGATTTTGTAACAGAAGCCGTCCTAACGCCACACGGGTCTTCTGACCGCCGGAGAGCGTGGCAACCGGTTTGGAGAATTCATCTTCGGTAAAACCCAGTCCCTTTAACACACCGACCAGCTCGCTACGGTAGAGATAGCCGCCGCCGGTCTCGAAAGCATGGGTGAGAGAGGTGTACTGCTTCATAAGGTCTTCCAGAGCGTCCCCATCAGCATGCTTCATATTGTTTTCGCATTCTCGGATCTTTTCCTCCAGGCGCAGCAGATCCGCCTTGACGGATAACAGTTCCTCGTAAATGGTGTGAGAGGTGTCTACGGTGCTGTTTTGGGCGAGATACCCAAGTGTCTTGTCCTTTGCCAGAACCACCTGTCCGTCATCGGGAGTCATTTCTCCTACAATGATGCGGAGCAGTGTCGTTTTCCCGGCACCGTTGATGCCCACAATGGCAGCTTTTTCATGATCCTCTATATGAAAAGAGACATTTTTCAATACCTGATTTTCCACAAATGCTTTTGAAATATTCTGACAAGATAATATCATGGTAGTAAGTATCCTTTATTTCCAGCCCACACAGAACGGGCTTTTTAAATTTTATTGTAACGAAAAGAAGAAAACCTGTCAATTCATTGACAAGTTTTTAACATATGGTGTATACTTAAAAAAATCGGAGGTGAAAGTATTGGAAGCAAAAGAAATTTCACAGGCTGTGATCGGCAGACTGCCCAGATACTTTCGATATTTGGGGGAACTTAAGGATGAAGGTGTAGAACGTATCTCTTCGCAGGAGCTTTCCGGACTGATGAAAGTGACCGCATCCCAGATACGTCAGGATTTTAATAATTTCGGTGGTTTCGGTCAGCAGGGCTACGGATATAATGTAGAATATCTGTACCGTGAGATCGGTAAGATATTAGGACTGGATAAGCAGCACAATTTCGTTATTATCGGAGCTGGTAATCTGGGCAGAGCCCTGGGTAATTATTTGAACTTCGAGCGTCGTGGTTTTATTTTCAAGGGAATGTTCGATGCGAACCCGGAGCTTGTGGGGAAGGACGTCCGTGGTGTGAAGGTTATGCCCATGGAGCAGTTGGAATCTTTTATCCGGGAGAATGACATTGATATTGCAGTACTGACGATTCCCAAGACCAGTGCCGTAGAAGTGGCTGACAAGCTGGTGGCGAACGGGATCCGTGCCATTTGGAACTTTGCGCATGTGGATCTGAACGTTCCGGAGGGAATACAAGTAGAGAATGTACATCTGTCAGACAGTTTAATGAAACTTTCGTATAATATTAACCGTTACAGTTCAGATATAAAATAATGAGCCTCAGGGAAAAACAAGCGGCTGCGAAGCGGGATGAAGAGTGCGATAGCACGAATTCGTGAGCTTACGAGAAAGTAAGGCATAAAGGGAGTGATATTATGGGCAACGATAACGCAGGGGAAAATGCGAGGAACCGGCAGGAAGCTTTTAAAAGTGCACTTGCCGGAAAGCGTCTGCCCGTACTCACTTTGGACAATAAATGGTACAAGTTGCTGAATAAGACAGGTTCTGTTCCGTTAAAGGAGACGGAGAATTCCTTGAACCAGTTGTTAAAACGACAGGGAAAGCTGAATACGGAGTCGAAGGAAATCCGTAATCTGAAAAAGAAGCTGATGAAAGAGATTGTTCCCATGGTGAACGAAGCGGATCAGCAGGGTGAGAACAGCAAGCTGAACAAGCAGATCGAAGAACATAAGCGACTGATCGAAGAATGTAATGAGAAGCTGGAAGCTTATGAAGATGAGCTGAAAGACCTCCCCCGGGAGATCGAAAGATTAAATATTCAGCTTATGATGTTTACTATGGAGTGCTGCTATGATATTATGAAGGATAATGACAAACAGATTCATGAGACTGCAGACTGGGTGAGCGCGATACGTATTGAGTTGAAAAAGCGTCTGATCGAGAAACAGCAGAAGGAACAGCAGAATCAGGAGATCTATAACTACATGCATGACATCTTTGGTGCAGAGGTGGTCAATCTGTTTGACATGAAATATAATCCGGAGCAAAAATAGTATGAAATATCTGGTAACTGCACAGGAAATGAAGCAATACGATAAGAATACCATAGAGTACCTCGGCATACCGGGGCCGGTTCTGATGGAGAGAGCGGCACTGGTAGCGGAGGATTTTATAAAAGAGCGCTTTGATGCCGTGAAAGAACGGACGAAAGTGCTCATTTTTGCTGGTATGGGGAACAATGGCGGCGATGGTCTGGCGTTAGCAAGACTTCTTGCGGCGGACGGATACGCAGTCGCGGTAAAATGCGTGGGAGATATGCAGAGAGCTACCAAGCAGTGGAAATCGCAGTGGCAGACTTTGCAACATTTTCCGGTGAAGACAGACAGTAATATTGCGGTGGATGAATATAATGTAATTGTAGACGCCCTCTTCGGCGTGGGATTAAGCCGCCCTGTGGAGGGAAACTATGCGGATGCCGTAAAAGAGATGAACAAGGCAGAGGGATTTAAGATGGCACTGGATGTGCCAAGCGGTATCTGCTCAGATACCGGCAGAGTGCTGGGTTGTGCATTTCTGGCGGATGCCACGGTCACTTTTGGTTTCTGTAAGAGAGGACTGGTACTGTATCCCGGTGCGGAATACGCCGGAGAAGTCCGGACTGCGAATGTGGGGATCGGACAGGAGAGCTTCTTAGGACAGGAACCAGAAATGTACACTTATGAGAAAGGCTCCGTACAGTTACTTAAGAGAAACGCTGCGGGGAACAAAGGAACCTTCGGCAAAGCACTGCTTGTTGCAGGAAGTAACGGCATGGCGGGGGCAGCTATTTTGGCGGCGAAAGCAGCCTATCGTACCGGAGCCGGTATGGTAAAAGTCATCACTGCCGAAGAGAACCGACAGATCATACAGCAGGGGATTCCGGAAGCGTTGTACGGCTCCTGCAGACAGCTGACGGAGAGCTTAGACTGGGCGGATGTCATCGCCATAGGTCCCGGCATCGGCAGAGAAGAACAGGCACTGCAATGTCTGAAGACCGTGGTGGAGAGAAGCAGGAAGCCGCTGGTGCTGGATGCAGATGCCCTAAACCTCCTGGCAGAGGAGAGCGGCAGGATGCTGGCAGAAGAACTGCGCGCCCAGGGTGCGGAAGGCAGAGTGATCCTTCTGACACCTCATGTGGGGGAAATGTCAAGACTGCTAAAACGGACGACCTCAGAGTGCAAGGACGACCTCCCCACATGTGCGAAAATACTGGCAGAACGATTTCATGCCGTAGCAGTTGCCAAGGATGCGAGGACTGTGGTATGTAAGGAACAGGGAGCCTGCTATCTGAATACCACGGGCAACAGCGGAATGGCTACGGCAGGCAGCGGAGATGTGCTGACCGGCGTGATCCTGGGATTGCTGGCGCAGGGAATGGATGCCCCGGAGGCTGCGACCTGTGGCGTATATCTGCACGGCATGGCAGGTGATCTGGCGGCCGGACTTCATACCGAATATGGTGTGATGGCGGGAGATATCGCCGAATGTCTGATGAAAAATCAAAATAAGAAAGCGTGAAAATATGACGAGAGAACTGCAGGAAAAATTAGAGTCCTATCAACGGGTATGGGCGGAAGTGGATCTGGATGCCATCTGGGAAAATATGGTCCATATGAAAGAAAACATTGCGGAGAATACGAAAATACTGGCTGTCATTAAGACGGACGGATATGGTCATGGTGGTGTTCCCATCGCGAAAATGTTAGAGCAGCTGGACTTCATGTTCGGCTATGCGGCAGCCACTTATGAAGAGGCACATGTACTCAGAGAAGCAGGCGTGAAGAAACCGATCCTGATCCTGGGATATACTTTTCCCTATTGCTACGAAGAATTGATCCGGGAGGAGATCCGCCCGGCAGTCTACCGCAGGGATACGGTGGAAGAGCTGGTCGCAGCAGCGGCAAAGGTCGGACAGAAGGCAAAGGTTCATATCAAGGTAGATACCGGCATGGGAAGAATCGGCATTACGCCGGATGAGGAAGGACTGGAGTTCGTCAGATTCCTTATGGGACATCCGGAGCTGGAAGTGGAGGGCATCTTCACCCATTTTGCCAAATCCGATGAAGAAGATAAGACTTCTGCATACCATCAGCTGGAACTTTTTCAGAATTTTATCGACAGAATACAGACAGAGCTGGGGCTTACTATTCCCGTCAAGCACTGCTCCAACAGTGCGGCAATCTTGGAAATGCCCCAGGCGAATATGGATATGGTCCGTGCTGGTATCACTACTTACGGTCTGTATCCTTCCGAAGAAGTGAGCAAGGATATTGTACCCTTACGGGCAGCCATGTCTCTCTACAGTCATATTGTATACTGTAAGACGATTCATGCGGGACAGAGCGTCAGCTACGGCGGGCTGTTTACGGCACAGAAGGATACCAGAGTAGCCACGATCCCCGTAGGTTACGGAGACGGTTATCCCAGAAGTCTGTCTGGAAAAGGCTATGTACTGATCCGGGGGAAGAAGGCACCAATCCTCGGAAGAGTCTGTATGGATCAGTTCATGGTAGATATTTCGGAGATTCCGGGAGTTATGGAGGGCGACAAAGTAACTCTTCTCGGTGTGGACGGTACAGAGCGGATCACCGCGGAAGAACTGGGAGAACTCTCCGGCAGATTTAATTATGAATTTGTCTGTGACCTGGGGAAAAGAATTCCAAGGGTCTACAGGCAGCATGGTGAGATCACAGAAGTAAGAGACTATTTTGAAAATTTCTGATGGATCAAAAGTGTTCGTATAACTCCGTAAGAATCGGCAATACTTATCCTAAATCGCTGATGTAAGGAGTAGAAATGAGAAGAGGAGATGTCTATTACGCGGATCTGCGGCCGGTGATCGGCTCGGAACAGGGCGGTATCAGACCGGTGCTCATCATCCAGAATGATGTGGGCAACAAACACAGTCCTACCGTGATCTGCGCTGCAATCACCTCAAAGATGAATAAGGCGAAGCTGCCTACACACATTGAATTAAATGCCCGTCTCTATGATATGGATAAGGATTCGGTAGTGCTTCTGGAACAACTGCGCACCATTGACAAGAAGAGATTAAAGGATAAAGTATGTCATCTTGACGGTGATATTATGCGGAGAGTGAACCGGGCACTGAAGGTAAGCCTGGAACTGGATACATAGCCTGATACCCTGCGTATCCAGAGGAATATATAAAATAATTAAAATACGAAAGGATGAAATGAACGATGGATATCAGTGGGCCTGTGGCCATATTACTCTTTTTCCTGCTGTTACTGGTAGATATGTTTTTTTACGGATTTGATGCTGCCATTGACAACCTCAATGAAAAAGAGATCTTACATAAAGCAGAGGAAGAAAAGGATCGCCGGTCGGTGCGGCTTTCTGAGATGGTCAGCCGTCCGGGGATCTATATCAATACGGTACAGTTAGTCATTACGCTGATCAATATTTTAATGGGTGCCTTTTACCTGAATATCTGGCTGCAGGCGATCGACAACGGCCTGCATGTGATCAATGTCGGCGGATTGTCGCTTCAAAATGTTCCCACGGGAGTGATCTCCGGGATTGCAACGGTATTGTCTTTTGTTGCCATGATTTATATTCTGCTGACCTTCGGAGTACTGATCCCGAGAAAAATGGCATCCAGGAAACCGGAAAAGTGGGCATATGCCTGCATTGACCCGATCTTTTGGATTACGAGACTGTTATCTCCCTTGACGGGGCTGGTAAATCTGACTGCAAAGGGAATATTATTCCTCTTCGGTGTCCGCAATAACACAGATGAAAATGATGTGACCGAGGAAGAGATTATTAACATGGTTCAGGAAGGGCATGAACAGGGTGTGATCCAGGCCAGTGAAGCGGAGATGATCTCCAATATTTTTGAATACGGAGACAAGGAAGCTCAGGACATCATGACGCACCGCGGAAGTATTGTAGCCATCGACGGCGAGACGAAGTTAAAAGATGCCATTGCTTCCATGCTGGAAGGCAAGAACAGCCGTTATCCGGTATATGAAGAGAACATTGATCATATCATCGGTATCTTACATCTGAAGGATGCCATGAGGTTCCACATCAGCGATGACAAGCTGGATGTGCCCATTGCGAAGCTGGATGGGTTGCTCAGAGAGCCTTATTTTGTGCCTCAGACAAAAAATATTGATGAACTGTTCAAAGAGATGCAGTCCCAAAAACTTCAGATGGTCATTGTTGTAGACGAATACGGTCAGACCGATGGCTTGATCGCCATGGAGGACATCCTGGAGGAGATCGTCGGCAATATCATGGATGAATACGATGAAGACCAGGAATATATCAAGAACCGCGGTAAGGGCGAATATGTCATGGAAGGTAAGACACCGCTTAAGGAAGTGGAAGAGCTGTTAGACATTACCTTTGATGAGGAGGAATTCGAGACGTTAAACGGCTTTTTGATCTCCAGACTGGACAGAATCCCGGAGCCGGACGAGCAGTTTGATGTGGACTATAAGGGATATAATTTCAAGATCCTTTCCGTGGTCAAAAAAATGATCGGAAGTGTCCTCGTCAAAAAGCTTCCGGAGATAAAAACACAGGAGAATGCAGAAGACGGACAATCAGTGCTTGAAGAAAAACAAAAATAATGCTATGATAAAAAAAGCGTTATTGCGCAGGAGTTGCGCATACAAAGAGAAAGAAACTTTAAATTCAAAGGAGTAACAAAGATGTCAGGACATTCTAAATTTGCTAATATTAAGCATAAAAAAGAGAAAAACGATGCAGCAAAGGGTAAGATTTTCACTATTATCGGACGTGAAATTGCAGTCGCTGTAAAAGAGGGCGGTCCCGATCCTGCCAACAACTTTAAGCTGGCAACCGTTATTGCTAAAGCTAAGGCGAACAACATGCCCAATGATACTATCGATCGCGGTATTAAGAAGGCAGCCGGCGATGTAGGCAATGTAAACTACAAGTACGTGACTTACGAAGGTTACGGTCCCAACGGTATCGCCATCATCGTAGATGCACTTACCGACAATACCAACCGTACCGCTGCAAATGTCAGAAGCGCATTCACCAAGGGACAGGGTAACGTAGGTACTCCCGGATGCGTATCCTTTATGTTCGATAAAAAGGGTCAGATCATCGTGGACAAGGAAGAGTGTGATATGGAAGCGGATGATCTGATGATGACAGCACTGGATGCCGGTGCGGAAGACTTCTCCGAAGAGGAGGACAGCTTCGAGATCCTGACCGATCCCGATAATTTCGAAGAGGTACGTAAAGCACTGGAGGATGCCGGAATTCCCATGATCAGTGCGGAAGTCACAATGATTCCTCAGAATTATGTAACTCTGACCGATGAGACTGCAGTGAAGAATTTACAGAGAACACTGGATCTGTTAGAAGACGATGATGACGTTCAGGCAGTTTATCACAACTGGGACGAATAATTCGAAAGGGTAGGGGTAGCAGCATGGAGAAACTTGCTATTGTAGTTCCTTGTTATAACGAAGAAGAGGTGCTGAAGATTGCTTCCGAAGCACTGAGGGGGGTACTGGATGATCTGATCCGCAAAGGGAAGATTGCGGAAGACAGTTTTATTCTGTTTGTTAATGATGGAAGTAAGGATCGTACATGGGAGCTGATCGAAGAAGAACATCAGGCGCATCCGGTACAGGTATGCGGCGTGAAGCTGGCAGGCAATGTGGGACATCAGTTCGCACTGACCGCCGGACTGATCACGGCGATGAATCTGTCCGATGTGACGGTTTCCATCGATGCGGATCTGCAGGATGATGTGGCTGTGATCGAAGAGATGATCGATAAGTTCCATAACGGCTGTGACATCGTATACGGTGTCCGTAAGGAACGTAAGACCGACACTTTCTTCAAACGTACCACTGCGCAGGGGTTCTATAAGGTTATGGAGATGATGGGCGTCAAGACGGTTTACAATCATGCGGATTTCCGACTGATGTCCAAGCGTGCGGTAGAACAGTTCTCCAAATATCAGGAAACGAACCTGTTCTTAAGAGGTATGATGCCTCTGATCGGTTACCAGACCGACTGTGTATATTATGATCGTAAGGAAAGAGTGGCCGGGGAATCCAAGTATCCGTTAAAGAAAATGCTGGCATTGGCATTTAACGGGATTTCTTCTTTCAGTGTGAAGCCGATCAGCATGATCCTGGGAGCCGGTGTGATCATTGTAATATTAAGCATTCTTGCGGCAATCTATGCACTGATCTCTTATTGCACCGGACATGTGGTACCGGGATGGACTTCTTTGATTCTGTCCATCTGGTTCTTGGGCGGTATTCAGCTGATGGCCGTCGGACTGGTAGGTCAGTATATCGGCAAAATCTACATTGAAGTAAAACATCGTCCCAGATATAACATCGAAAAGGTACTGAAATAATGAATTATAAAAAAAGCATTTTAAGTGTTGTATTGTGGTTCGTTTATGCAATAATAGTGGGCACCGGAATGGTAGGCACGGCTATGGCCGTGACCCTGCCTGCGTACGGTGCCCTTATTATCACAGGGGTTTGGCTTGCGGTGACAGGACTGGCTGTGTTTCTTCTACATAGATTTTTGGAGAAAACAAAGCACCCATTTTCGGAAGACGGACAACAGATAAAGCTGATCGCGGAAAGCCTGTTGGTGGTTGCGCTGATCGCAGCTGGCATTGTACTTCGTACCGGAGAAATCATGCGGTATGATCTGTCCGCAGGGGGCGGAAATATCTGGTTTGATACCGTCATGGTTACTGAGAATACACAAATTCCGCAGGTGGTGCATGGAGCGGTATATTTTTATCTGCAGGTATTACATGGTCTGCTGGTTTTTCTGGGCAATAAAATGACAGCGGCTCTGATCCTTCAGGTGATATTGCAGATCCTGTCCGGAATTTTTCTCTATTTTGCATTAAGAAAAATGTCGGGTGCGGTAACAGCAGTGGTGACATTCGCATATTGGATGCTGTGCCCGGTGATCTCAGAGGTGGTTATTCTTGGACCGGAAACGCTGTACATACTTCTGTGGATGATTGGGTTGTGCATAACAGCAGAGTCCCTGGATCATTTTGTACAGTCGGGAGCTGAACCGGGGATCCGCTCCGTAATCGGTTTCTTTTTTGCCGGGGTAGCTACGGGCGTTCTGGGATATCTGGATGTTATGGGTTTTTTATTATTGCTACCGATATTTTCTGTGATTTTTTTGGTAACACAGGAGAAGATTCGACTGGCTCGTAAAATCGGTGCGGCTATCCTTGGAATTGTGGGAAGCCTGGCGGGCTTTTTGCTTTCCATAGCTTTAGATGCCGTAGGCAGCGGTAAAATGATGGAAAATGTACTGGCAGCATGGGGAAAGGTCTATCTTCCGGAAAATTTTGTATTACCGGTAACCATTGAAAACGATAATGCGATAACCATTGCAGTAGTTGCGATTCTCGGAATCGGAGTTTTTGGATTTTGGTGCCGAAAGAGCCTGGAAAGACAATCCGTGTGGCTGGTAATTGCCCTTTCCCTGGGTGGGATGATCTGTTATGGAATGACGAGTGCGGAAATGCAGGGATTTACTTTGCTGTATCTGATCATAGCTGTGGTGGCCGGTGCAGGAGTACAGGCAGTCCTGCCGTATGAGCTTACACAACAGAATGCATTGCAGCAAGTCCGGGGAGCAGTCGAAGAACCTACGGCGGAAACCAAGCCGAAGAAACGACAGCTTAAGATACAGGATCTGGAGGAAGAAGGGCTTCCTGCAGAAACAGACAATAAAGTGCAATTGATCGAGAATCCGCTTCCGGTTCCGAAAAAACATGTTCCCAAAGTGTTGGATTATAAATTGAATGATGATGTCTCCGATTTTGATTATCCTGTAGCGGATGATGATGATTTTGACCATTAAAATTGTGTGATGAAAAGAAGAAAAACGGACACACTAAAGGCGATACTTTAAAAAAGGTATCGTCTCAGACTGTAGACAAAGCTCCTTCCTGTGAGGGAGCTTTTCTTGTGTCATGA
>OMAQ01001014.1_pt1 | contig 13285 bp, 11 predicted proteins | sample 1673461 | NCBI WGS metagenome assembly OMAQ01 (sample SAMEA103958112, study PRJEB25191) | human gut metagenome | biome: human-associated habitat [ENVO:00009003]; feature: intestine environment [ENVO:2100002]; material: feces | place: Germany | collected 2013/2015
GCTGTTTTGCCGCTCAAGCCAACGTCCGCGCAGCAGATATTCTCCATTCTGCCCGTGCCGAGCCCCAGCAGCATGCAGGGCGCTTCCGTCGGCTCGACGTAGCAGCAGATCACATTGTCGCCGTAGAGCTTTTTCAGTCCGTAGCAAATGCCGCCCGGCGCGCCGCCGACGCCGCAGGGAATGTAAACGAGCAGCGGGTGCTCCTCGTCGACCGCGATGTTCTGCTCGGCGAGCTGCGCCTTGAGCCGCCGCGCAGCCACAGCGTAGCCGAGGAAGAGGTCGACAGAGTTTTCATCGTCGATAAAATAGCTTCTCGGGTCCTCCGCCGCGCGCTCGCGGCCCTTCTGCACGGCGTAGGAGTAGTCCGCGCCGTATTCGAGCACCGTTACGCCCTTTGCGCGCAGCAGGTCCTTTTTCCACTGCCGCGCGTCCGCGCTCATGTGGACCGTGACCCTGTAGCCGAGCGCCGCGCCCATGATGCCGATGCTCAAGCCCAAATTACCCGTCGAGCCGACGTGCAGCTCATACTGCGAGAAAAAGTTGCGGAACGCGCGCGTGGCAAACACGCTGTAGTCGTCGCGCGTTTCGACCAGCCGGTTCGCAAGCGCTAAGTCCTCCGTGTGCTTGAGCACCGCGTAGCAGCCGCCGCGCGCCTTGACGCTGCCCGCGACGGGCAGGTCGCTGTCGCGCTTCAAGAAGAGCTTGCCTGCAAGCTGCGCGCCCTCATTTTCATTGAGCCACGCGCGCATATGCTCGATCTCCGTCAGCGGCGATTCGATGAGGCCGCGATCAGCCGCGGTCTCGGGAAATATCTTCTTGATGAACGGAGCGAAGCGCTCCAGCCGCGCCTCGGCATCGTCGACGTCCGTGCGCGTGAGCGGCAGCGCAGCGAGTGCGGCGTCCGCGCTCCCGACATTCGGGTTCATCCAGGCGCTCTCATGGCGCAGCTGCAATTCCCTGACAAATTCCTTACTGTTGAGCATTATTTCCACTCCTGTTCTTCCGTAATGTACTGCTGGGTGCCGCGGTAGATGCGCACCGTGCGCTCGCGGTAGAGCTCCATGACCGCCTGCGCCAGCAGCGCCGGGTCATGGCGGGCGTAGCCGCCCTACGCCGAGAGCAGCGGGTATTCCGCGAGCGCGATTCCCAGCTCCGCGATGCGCTCGCGGTCGATGCGCAGCAGCTCCGCGTCCTCTTCACTGTATCGCGCGGCGAGCTCATGCGGGATAGGCGCATTGTTGGCAAGGCAGAGGTCGACGATCCCCTCCCGCCCGTGACGCTGCAGGGCTTCCAGATGATCGGCGGCGGTGTAGCCCTCGGTCTCGCCGTCCTGCGTCATAATGTTGCAGATGTAAAACTTCTGCGCGTGCGACGCGCGGATCGCGTCGGCCACACCATCGACGAGCAGATTCGGGATCACGCTTGTATAAAGGCTTCCCGGGCCGAGCAGGATGAGGTCGGCCTCCGAAATAGCGCGGAGCGCGTCGGGCAGCGCCTTCGGGCACTCCGGCACGAGCGAAACATGGTGGATACGGCAGTCCTGCTGCTTTTTCGCGTTGAAGATGTGCGATTCGCCCACAACGCGCGCGCCGTTTTCAAACACGGCCTCGAGCTGTACATCCGCGTTCGTCACCGGCAGCACGCGGCCTGAGATCGCCAATACCTGTCCCATCATGGCGACGGCCTCTTCAAAGCTCCCCGCCATGCCGTTGAGCGCCGCAAGCAGCAAATTGCCGAACGACTGCCCCTTGAGCTGTCCCTCGGGAAAGCGATAGCCGAGAAGCTGCTCCATCACAGGCTCGGTGTTCGCGAGCGCCTGCATACATTGCCGCACGTCACCCGGCGGCAGAATACCCATTTCACGGCGCAGCACGCCGCTCCCGCCGCCGTCGTCCGCCACCGTGACGATGGCCGTTAAGCGGTCTGTATATTTTTTCAATCCCCGCAGCATCGTCGACAGGCCCGTGCCGCCGCCGATGGCGGCGATCTTCGGCCCCGCGGCGCAGCGGGAGGACGCACTACTCCCATATACCATAGGGCTTTCCCCTTCAAGCGCATATTTTTCTATGATAAAGGTAGTATAGCAGGCTTTCACGCAAAATGGAAGTGGGCAAGCGATACAAGTTTTTTCATCTTTTGCACTCAACATGATAATGTTATACAAAATCCGTATTCTTCTGTCGATTTTTACTGATTCGATGTTTTCACCGCATTGTTGCTTTTATCGCCGCACTGTGGTAGGATACGACAGTAACAATGTCAAAGGAGCACTTTCATGGAACAGCTCACAGCCGCCCAGCAGGCGGCGGAATTGAACAAGAAGAATCTTTTTGCCACCTATAATCACATTGAAGCGGAATTTGTCGAGCCCGACCACGCGATCTTCAAGCTTGAGATCCGCCCCGAGAGCAAGAATCCCTACGGTATCGTGCACGGCGGCGCGATCTACACGATGGCCGACAACGCCACAGGCTACGCCGCCCACACGGATGGTCGATCCTACGTGACGCAGGGCAGCTCGATGCATTTTCTCCGCAACCAGTCGGAGGGCGTCGTGCGCGCGGACGCCAAAGTCCGCCACCGCGGTAGAACGACCTGCCTTGTCAATGTGGACATTTTAGGCGAGGGCGGCAAGCTCCTCGCCACGGGCGAGTTCACCTATTTCTGCATCGACCCCGATATCATGGCACAGAAGGCCGCGCAGCACCGCTGAGGAGGGTTTGACCATGGCATGTGCACTGCTTTACAATTTTAAGGACGCCGCACGGCTGCAAAAGGTCCGCTTCGCGCTCTTCAAGCTCGGTGTGAGCGGGCGCGTCGTCGCGCCGGAGGAGCTTTCGCAGCCGATCGGCTATCTCTGCGATCTTGAAGGTTTCTCCCCTGTCGAGGAAACCGTCGAGGGCGGCTTTTCCGACGAGATGCTCGTGCTCTGCGGTCTTTCCGGTCCGCAGCTCGACGCGCTGCTCTCGTCTCTTCGCCGCAGCCGCGTGGTCGTCGCGCTCAAGGCCGTCGTCACCGAGGACAATGCCGCGTGGAGTTCGCTCCAGCTGCACGACGAGCTCCGTCAGGAACACGAGGCGATGAAGGGCACGCGCCCCAAGGATGCCGAAAAACGCTCCGCGCACCGCAAATAACCCTTGCAACCGCGCAGAGCAGGCGGTATAATAATAGGGCTTCAAATCGAAGCCCTATTCAAGTATCAATGGTATCTGGGTATAGCGAAGTTGGTATCGCGCTTGGTTTGGGTGTGCCGTGGCGGTATCCGGGACAGAGCAAGGCAAAACGCCGCAAAGCCTTGCGACGCCTGCGTTTGCGGGACTTTCCCCGATTGCAGAAAGCGGCACAAAATCGCCTTTGACCACATAAATGACCACAGACAGAAAAAACTTTATTTTTACCGTTCGCCGTGGTATCATGGCAGAAATTGAATATCCGGGTGTGGCTCAACTGGTAGGGCGCGACATTTGGGATGTCGAGGTTGGGTGTTCAAGTCACCTCACTCGGACCAAAATCCCTCTGAAATCATTGATTTCAGAGGGATTTTTCTTATTCTTTGTCTATTGCGGCACAGACGTCGAGCTTGTCATTCTCAACATATCTTTTCGACAGGCGCAGACTTAATATTGTAATTTTTGCTAAATTGCAATATAATTAATAACAAGCCTTTTGTGCCATCAAGGTAGCCGTATAGAGAGTTCCCATACGGCTTGTTATCCTATTCTATCTTGGAAGTGAATCAGTATGATATTTAAAATATTAGCTACCGGACAATCAAGCGCAATGACATCCACTCCTAATACTGGCTATTTGATTGAGGATCAATGGGACGATTGGTTTCAGTATAGCACAATGTATGACTTGTATATTGTCGACTCCTTATCTCACCAATGTTACATGGGAAAAACAAAAATCGGCCAAAAGGGTATGGTTGAAGACCAGCGAAGGCCAGCACTTCCTGAAAGTTTTTCCCGTTTGTCAGAAGATTTCTTTTCTCTTGGTCAAGACAGCTACTATTATGAAAATATCAAAAATCTGGGCGATGTAATGCGAAGCGAGATTCTTGCTGCTTTAAATGATATTGCATACAACACTAAGCTAATACGAACTGCGCAAAAGGAACCTGTGACTAAGAAATCTCTTTTACGAAGCGTCCCGCTAACAACAGTTAAAGAGCAGTTTAATCGAATTGCGTTAGGCGGTGCAAGATTAACGCCGTACAATTTTGAATATAGGTCAGTTCCAATTCGAGAAGGAATTGAGCCTATTACGATTGAATTCAATGTCGATCCTGATTCTTATCCGCCATCGAATATTCATGTCATCATTGGGCGTAACGGCGTCGGAAAAACATATCTAATAAGCAATATGATTCGGTCAATCATACAGCCCCGTAATAATCTTCGAGAAAATGTTGGAGAAACTCGCTTCCTTCATGATAAACAAACAGCCGTAGATCATTTTTCTCGTATAGTCTTTGTTTCATTCAGTGCGTTTGATGAATTGAACTTTAAAACAAAGTCAGAAAAATTTGTCCGAATAGGCCTCCCTGCGCATTCAGGAGAAAACACCCATGAACACCTGAATAAAATATTCGCGGCAAGCTTTTCCGCTTGCCTTCATGGCCCTCAGCGTATGCTGTTAACGAAAGTCCTTCATATGTTAACATCTGATCCAATGTTTAGTGAATCAGAAATAGTTACCTATTGTGAAGAAGATTCCCAATACGATAGTGATACCCTTATTTCTGTATTCTCCAGACTAAGTTCCGGTCACAAAATTATCCTACTTTCAATAACACAGCTTGTGGAAAAAGTAATGGAAAAGACATTAGTTTTTTTGGATGAACCAGAAGGTCATCTACACCCACCGCTTTTGTCTGCGTTTATTCGTGCACTGTCAGAACTGCTTCTCGACAAAAATGGCGTTGCAATTATCGCCACGCATTCGCCAGTAATTCTCCAAGAAGTTCCTCGAAATTGCATATGGAAATTAAGAAGAACTGGCGCATATTGCAAAGCAGAACGTCTAAATATCGAGTCCTTTGGCTCAGACATTACAACACTGACAACAGAGGTCTTTGGGCTTGAAGTAATTAATTCCGGTTTTCATAGTTTACTTCAAAAATTAGTAAACCTTCACGGAGACTATAACGCCGTACTTCAGGCTCTCAATGGACAGTTGGGTGCCGAAGGACGTGCATTGGTAAAAACCATGGTAATGCTAAAAGATGAGAATGAGGGCGAAAACGATGAAGATACCTAAGCCAGATATAAAAGTGACTGAGGTTTTCGACTCGTGCATTAGCAATATGAGGGCTGCAAACCAACAGCTGTTTCGTCCATGCCTGCCTAAGATTGTTACATCGACTGAAGAATATGAGCATTACATGGAAAATGGAGACCTTGAAAAGGTTGCACAGAGTGAAAGTATAAGTGGTGTTCCTAAGCATGAATTAGAAAAGCTCTACACCAATAAGTTGTCAAAAGCCAAACAACCTGCAAGAAAATATTATGATAAAATAATAAGTGCCGCACCTATGGGACTATGTCCCTATTGTCGCCAGCAAATTGTTTCTACATTAGATCACTATTATCCAAAGGCTCACTATATTTCGTTAGTAATTTCCCCAACAAACCTCATTCCAACATGTGCTAATTGCAACAAAAACAAAGCCGATGTTGTCGTTCACAAAAAGGAAGATGCTATCCTAAATCCATATTATGAAGATTTAGATAGTCTTATCTGGTTGTCTGCGGAAATAGTTAAAGATATTGCATCTAATTTCTTAACAATGACTTTCTCGGTTTTACCTCCGAATGATTGTGATCCTGTCTTATGCGCACGGTTAAAGAATCAGTTTGCTGTTCTCCATTTAAATGATTTGTATAGTAAGCATGCCGCAGAAGAGATGATTGCAGTTTTCAATCGTCATTCGCGCATCTATAAAGTTGCAGGCACAATAGGAGTAAAAGAAAGCATACTGGAATCTCTTGAAGAAAATAAGTATCGCCCAAACTCATGGCAATCCGCCATGTATCGAGCACTAAATGATGAGTGGTATTTAACCAAGTGGTTGCCCCAAAAATACAGCGAAAATATTTAATTAAGTGAAGCACTATTATTTATCACTTTTTAATCCCGGTGTTTTCTAACCCAAGCAACAGTACATCTATTGCTCATCAGAATCGCCTCCGGTATGTTCTGTTTCTGCGGTCAACAGATTATGTACTGAATACTCAATATGTGCCTTCGGATCAAAGGCTGTAATCCTCGCTGCAATATCGGTAAACTGATCGACTACTTCGATTCGCTTTTGAGAAGAATTCTCATTGAGCAACAATAATGTATCTCGCTCATTAAGTCTGTTTTCCAATATGAAGGATTTGAATTCCTCTAAACATTCCTTGCACGGTTCGTATTCTCCCAACATTGCGTATCCTTCACACTCGGTCTGCACAGAGTTAGTAATGTAAACAAGTGCCTGAAACGCGTCAATTGCCTTCCTGCTGACGTCTTTTTCTCCTTTGAAATCAAGCATCATTTGAAAATCAGACTTCCGGGAATGTTCGGTGATATGATACATATTCTGAGAAAAGTTCCGCATCAATACTCGCTTTGCATCTGTCGCACTATGTATAACATCCAGCATAGCCGCTTCTCTCAGCTTTGCATCCTGGATCAGCCTTGCCTGTATTAGTTTATCCCTTGCTCCTTCTGCCATAGCAAGACGATCATTCTGCAGCTCTACGTGGATTTCTCTTATTGCATCACCGACATATGATTTTCTTCGATTTTCCCCTTGAATCAGTCAGCGCTTTTACCGCTCTTAACCCATTCATCGAGTTCGGAAATTTTAAACTTCCACTGTTTTCCGATTTTTTGAGCAGGCAAACCTTCTTTACCATTTCTGATCCAGCTGCGAAGAGTAACTGTTTTGATTCCTAAATATTCCGCAGCTTCATCTATGCTTATCCATTTGTCATTCATGATTTCTTCCATGCTCTCACCTCGTGATTTGAATCTGAATACAGCTCAATTATTTTAGTATACACCATAAATGTGAATTTTTCAAGAGTTTGCTGTTATTTGTTGATATTATTTTTTATTTGTGCGTTCTTAAAATTCCCCACCGGACACAACTATGTCTGGTCTTTTTTTATCCATTTTTCAATATAAAGTTCATCTTGGCCTTCTCGTTTCTGCCTATGAATCCATCACCATTGATGAGCTGAAAGAGCAAACCAACAACTCACTGGACCGGGTAACAGAAGAACAGCACCCGCTGCGCGTATTCATGAATGACGGCAAGGTGCTCCTGCTGTTCCCACAGGATCTGCTCGCCCCAATCTGCGATTCTAATTTTCGCTTGATCCTGCTATCGGCAATGCGGTATGCGATGGACAGAAACACATATATGCCCATAGTAGTCGCCGATTATATCAAGCGTCACCGTCAGTTTTTGGATGATAAGTTTCTCGTTTTGGCTACCGATGATATTCGTCGACAGCTTGAAGAATATCACACAGAACATGGGCAGGCCGCATTGCGCCGCGACTTTAATTTTGATTCTCCTGTGACACAGTAAGAAGTGACAAGACTTTATAAGTAAACACCGAATCGCACAGCGCAGGCATTTTGGCCTGATGCTGTGCGATTTCTTTTTCACCTCACGAAATGCTGGCCTGCACAGCCGTTTGCTATGCAGCGCGTCTCATCCTTTGGGATGATTTACATTTCAGAACAGCCGCGTATAATATAATTTGAGATAGATGGCAAAAGGCTTATGACAATCTCACTCTGTATCAAAGGGAGGGAAGAAATGACCGAAAATATCATCATAAAGCCCTCCGTTCAGAAACGGTTTGACAGCTTCATTGCGCATGGCAGAGTCCTTTTTTTCAGCGCGCCCTGCGGCTTTGGAAAGACCGTGCTGGCGGACGCGCTGCTGCGCGGGCGGAATGTGCTGCGGCAAAGCGCGGCAGACCCAGACTGCGCAATCCCACCGTCAGCGCAGGATTGGGACATTCTGCTGATTGACGATCTTCAGCTCATGCAGGAGGAAGCCGGGCAGCAGGCTCTTTGCGAATTGATTCGCTCAAGTCCGGAGCGCCATTTCGTGCTGCTCTCGCGCGGTGTGCCGCCCGGCTGCCTGACGGCGTTTCAGTACACGGGGCTGATGACGGTGCTGGAGGCCGACGACCTGCTCTTTGATGCGGACGATGTGCGGCGGCTGCTCCGGCTTTACGGCGTGGAGGCGGCAGACAGTGAGATCGACGGAATTTTGAAAGAATCCGTGGGCTATCCGCTGGGCGTAGCCATCACCGCCCGGTGTATGTCTCCGGGCAAGCCGTGGACGCCGGAGTTGGTGGCGCGGGTGTTCCGGGAGGTGTTTCTCTACTTTGAAACCGCCATCTACCGGCGCTTTGACCTGCCGGTGCGGCGCTTCCTGTTGGAGCTGGCCCCCTTTGAAAGTTTTGACTTGGAAATAGCACGGATGGTCAGCGGCGATCCCCGTGCCGGCGAACGGCTGGACTGGCTTCTTCGATACACCACTATGCTGCGCTACGACGACTGCCAGCGCTTCCACTTCTGGTCGGGGTTCCGAGCTTTTCTCCGCTGGGAGATGGAACGGGAGTATACCGAGGAAAAGCGCAAAGCGCTCTTCAGCCGGGGCGGGCTGTACTATGAGCTGAAGGAGGACTACGCCCACGCCCTGGAATGCTACACCAGCGGCGGTGACCATTCCAAGGTCTCCGAGCTGCTGGTGCGCAACGCCGAGCTGCACCCCGGCATGGGTCACTATGCCGAGATGGAAAAATACTACCGCAGCCTGCCGGAGGCGGAAATTCTCGCCTCTCCCTCGCTGATGCAGGGCATGAGCATGCTCTGCGCGCTGGCGATGGACTACGAAGGCTCGGAGCGCTGGTACGGCGAGCTGCAAGCATTTGCCGAGCGCTGCGGCAGGCAGGACGCCGCCGGAAAGCAGGCCCGCAGCCGCCTTGCATGGCTGGACATTTCTCTCCCCCAGCGAGGCGTGAACGGTCTGACGGAAACCATTCCCGCCGTGTTCCGGCTGCTGATGAACAAGGAAGTGACGCTGCCGTCCTTCTCCGTCACAAGCGCGCTGCCCAGTATCATGAACGGCGGCAAGGACTTTTCCGCATGGAGCAAAAAGGACGACCTGCTCTACAAAACCCTCCGTCTCCCTGTGGAGACGGTACTGGGGAGGGACGGCGTGGGACTTGCGGACTGCGCCATCGCCGAAAGCAAGTTTGAAAAGGGGGAGGATGTGGCCGGTCGGATGCTGTCCCTTCTCCCACAGCTGAACGAGGTCCGCAACCGCGGCACGCCGGACATGGAGTTCGCCGTCAGTGGACTGCTGGCCCGCAGCCAGCTGGCAAGCGGACAGCCCGCCGACGCGCGGCGCACCATCGAGGTGCTCCGTGAATGCTTTGCCGAGCGCGGTTTGACACGCTTTCTGCCCAATATGGACGCCATGCTCTGCCGTATTGACATGCACACCGGCGACCTTGACGCGGCGGACGCGTGGTATCGGGAAAAAGCCCCGCGGGAGCCGACGCACCTGAACGTCATGCGGCGCTACCAGTATCTCACCCAGGCCATGGTGGAGCTGGAGGACGGCAGGCCGGACGCGGCGCAGCTGACGCTTGCCCCGCTGGAGCCGTACGTCCAAAACTGCGCCCGCATCATCGACGGCATTCACCTGAATGTCCTGACTGCCATTGCCCTGTACCGCAAGAAGGACGAGCGGTGGCGCGAGCGATTGACGGCGGCGCTGGATGCGGCAGCGGAGTACCGCTTCATCCGCACCGTCAGCGTATACGGCACGGCGGTGCTGCCGCTGCTGGAAGTGCTGGACTGGGACGGCGACAAGGCATGGCGCAAGCGGCTGATGGCGGCGGTGCGGACGCAGGCGGCGTTCTACCCGCATTTCCTCGAACCCCGCCTTGCCCCCGGTGAGGAGCTGACGCCCACGGAGCTGCAAATTCTGCATCTGCTCTGCGCCGACAAGTCCAACGCCGAGATCGCGCAGATCATGGATGTGAAGCTGCCGACCGTGAAGACCCACGTCAGCCACATCCTCGACAAGCTGGACGTAAAGCGCCGGGCGGAGGCCAAGGCCGCCGCGAAGAAGCTGCGGCTCATTCCGGATGATCTATAAAAGCTGTGCCTGTGCTAAAACGGGCTGAATATAAACCCTATACGCATATCCTAAAGGAGGATCTTATGAAAAAACGAGTATTGAGCCTGCTGATGGCGCTGACGCTCTGTCTGACGACGCTGCCCACGGCAGTCTTCGCCGACGTCACGGAGAACGGCGAAGGAAGCGGCGGGACACACTACGTCGCGGAGAGCGGCGGGACGCAGTATGAAACGGTGCAGGAGATCTTGGACAATATGGAGGAAGGCGAGATCACGCTGCTCGACAGCGTCACGGAAGACCTCACCGTCTACGCCGCGACGACCATCCACATGAACGGGCACAGCATCACCGGCAATATTAATGCCACGGACAGTCTGACGCTGAACGGCGGCACGGTCGATGGTACTGTGAAGGTAGACGGCGGCACGCTCAACATGACCGCGCCCGCCGAAGCGGAAGCGGCCATTACCGGCGGGCTGAACGTGGTTTCCGGCTCTGCTTCTGTCAGCGGCGCGAAGGTCGGCGTGAAGGGCACGCTGTACTTCGATGGCACGGATATGCTGATCTCCGGCGCAGTGAAGGCGGTCGAGCTGGATAGCGCGGCAGAGCCTGCCGCCAAAACGCTCTACGGCTCCGCCACAGTGAACGGCGATACCGCTGCGGAAGCTGGCTTTGACACCGATACCTATAAAGTAGGCGGCGAAATCGCAAAGAAGCTGACCAACAAGCAGGTGGGCAGCACCACACCCGCAGCGCCGAGCCTGACGCTGACCGAAACGAGCAAGAGCCTTACCGCGGGCAAGACCGCCGTGTTCACTGCCAATTATACCGGCACGGACACGCTGAACGCCTATGTTCAGGGCAACGCGGTCAATGGCTACTTTACCATCAGCCAGAAGAACAACGGCGACGGCACTTATACCGTCTCCGTCAAGATCGATGAGGAAACGCCCGGTGGCACGTACACGCTGTTCGTTCACGAGGTGGGGAACACCTCCGTGCAGCCAAGCGCCACCATCACCGTCATCGGCTTGCCGGATGCAGCCGAGGTGAACGGAAACAGTACAAGTCTCTCCCGGCGGCGCTGAATGCGGCGCAGGACGGCGACACCGTCAAGCTGCTGGCCAACCATGTGACGGATGCAGACGCCCTCAATGCGCTCGGTGAAGATTTTACGTTCGAACAGTATGCTTCCATCGTACCCGTTGTCACCAAAACCTTGACGCTCGATCTGAACCACAAGACGGTCGACTACCTCGAGGTTGGATTCTCAGAGACTAACGAGGAAACGCAGAAAAAAGAAACTCTCGCGACAGGCAACCTGACTGTTACAGGCGAGGGCGCTTACGGCAGAATTTCAAATCTCATGTTCATGGCCGGCGCACTGGACATCCGGAGCGGCGAGATCGGCGGTTCAGGATGCGCGGGACTTCTCTGCGACGCGAACAGCGGCACTGTGACCGTCAGCAACGGCACGGTGTATGGCCTCACCGTATTGGAGGGTGCTTCCGTCACCGTCAATGGCGGTTCCAAACACGCGGGTGAATGGGTTGTCGCTTCCAGCGCTACGCTGAACATTACGGACGGCACGTTTGGCGAGGTGCAGTTCACGCACAACGGAACCATCGCCATCAGCGGCGGCACGTTCCAAAGCATTAAGAGCTACATCGCAGAAGAGTTGCAGCCGCTCATGTCCCTGTTGGATACGCAGAAGGTGCACGCTTTCTACAAGGGCGACGACGTGCAGGACGGCAATGCAACGGAGCTGGCCAACGTAACCGTCAAGGAGCACACCCACGCCATGGTGAACAACAAGTGCGCCTGCGGTCTGTCCTGCACCCACAAGAACGCCGAGGGCGCGAGCACTATCGGTAAAGACGGCAAGTGCACGGTCTGCGGGACGCAGTTCGCGGCTGTCATCGGCGAAACCTATTATACCGATGTGAAGTCCGCGCTGAATGCGGCAGCTGACGGTCAGACCGTCAAGCTGCTGGCAAACGAGATGCTGCCTGACGGCATATATGTCAGCAAGACCCTCACGCTGGATTTGGACGGACACAGTCTGGATGGATACAGCTTGAATGTGGGCGGCCTTACGCCCACGAGTCAGGTTCGCACCGGCAACCTGACGGTCATTGACAGCAGCGGCGGCAACGGTGCGGTGGGCGTGACCGTGCGGGACGGCGGTACGCTGGTATTTGATCCGAAGAATGACCATACCACTCTGCTCCAGCTGGAGGTTTGGGGTGGCACAGTCAAGCTGTACGGCGGAAAGATTTCGAGAAGCGGTCTGCGGCTAAATAATGGCATCACATTGGGTAATCTGCTTCCCGGGCAAGCGGGACTGGCGTACTATCGTGGTGACACGCAGCTCACGCTGGAGGAAGCCGCTGCCCAGACCTGCGACCTGGTGGTAAAGTTGTGCAGCCACGGCGGAAAGAACGGCTTTGACAAAAACGCCGCAACCTGCCCCAACTGCAACGCACCCGCGGTGGCTGAAACGGCCTTGAACAATGGCCCGTGGCGGAGATTTGCTGATTTGCAGACGGCCATTGATGCAGACAGAGACGGCGGCGCAGAATTTAAGCTGCTGGCCGACGTGACCGGCGATTATACCATCGACGGCACGAAGAACACGAAACTTGATCTGAATGGCCATTCCATCAAGGGCACGGTGACGGTCAAGGCGGCTGTGGGCAGCAACACCACCACCTTGAGCAACAGGAAAAACACGACCACAGCCAGGATTGATAAGGTCGTTGCCCACAGTGGAGCAGAACTCGCCAGGCCGGATAAGCCTGCCGTGATCGGTACATTGACGTTGGCAGAGGGTGCGACATGGAAAACGATTCTAAGTGGTAAAACACTTGGATACAAGGTGCTCAACGCGGACGGCACTCACAAGTGGTATGCCCGGGATGATGTCAACGGCTCGCAGTTGAACAATGTTATCATCAATATCCTGCCCATCACTTTCGAGAAACTGAATCTGGAGGTTGATGGCCAGAACCTGACCGGCAACTCGCTGAAGGTGGAGCGCGGCACGACCGTCCAGCTTTGCGCCAGCTGCAATGCGAAGGACGTGACGGTGGAATTCTCCATCCTGAAGAAGGGCGAAAC
>OMAQ01001022.1_pt1 | contig 13241 bp, 9 predicted proteins | sample 1673461 | NCBI WGS metagenome assembly OMAQ01 (sample SAMEA103958112, study PRJEB25191) | human gut metagenome | biome: human-associated habitat [ENVO:00009003]; feature: intestine environment [ENVO:2100002]; material: feces | place: Germany | collected 2013/2015
GCGCTTTAAGGATTATGTTGCTGTGCCGAAGTCGAATATGTACCAGTCGCTGCATACTACGGTGCTGTATGGCAACGGGCAGCCGCTGGAGATCCAGATCAGGACTTTTGAGATGCACCGCATTTCTGAATATGGTATCGCCGCCCATTGGCGTTATAAGGAAAGCGGCGGCAGCAAGCCTGCTCCGTCTGCCGGCGGTGATAAAACTTTTGATGCCAAGCTGTCATGGCTGCGTCAGCTGCTGGAATGGCATCAGGATATGAGTGATTCACGTGATTTCGTGAATACGGTAAAGATGGATGTTTTTGCCGATGAGGTGTTTGTATTTACGCCGCGCGGCGACGTTATTGATTTGCCGGTAGGCGCTGTGCCGATCGATTTTGCGTACCGTATCCATACGGATGTCGGCAACCGCTGCGTCGGCGCTAAGGTAAACGGACGTATCGTACCGCTTGATTATAAGCTCAGCAACGGCGATATCGTCGAGGTCATTACCTCGAAGCAGGCAGCAGGCCCCAGCCGTGACTGGCTGAATATCGTCGGTTCTTCTGACAGCCGCAACAAGATCAAATCTTGGTTCAAGAAGGAGCGGCGTGAGGAGAATATCATCAAAGGCCGCGAAATGCTGGAAAAGGAATGCAAACGTCTGGGTTATGACACCAAGATTTTGCTGAAAAGTGATAAACTGAAGGACGTCAGCGCTCAGCTGCGTTTAGAGAACGAAGAAAATTTGATGGCGACTATCGGTTATGGCGGGATCACGCTCAACAGTGTGATGTCTAAGCTGGTAGAGCTGTATAAGAAAGAGCAGAAGCTGACGACAACGAAAGACCTGTCGCAGCTGCTGGCCGAGTTGAAGCCGCGCCGTTCTAAGGCTAAGTCCAGTCATGGCATTTTAGTCAAGGGCGAAGAGGGCATTATGGTCAAACTGGCGCGCTGCTGTAATCCGATCCCGGGCGATCCGGTTATCGGGTATATCACCCGCGGCAGCGGTATTTCGGTGCATCGCAGGGACTGCCCCAATGTAATGAGCAATAATCCTGAGGAGCAGAACCGTTTGATAGAGGTAGCCTGGGATATTGCGACAGATTCTCTGTATAAGGTCAATATCATTATCTCTGCCGGCGACAGGCCCGGTATGATGGCTGATATTATGATGGTGATGAGCGAATCGAAGCTGAATATCAATGCGCTGAATTGCCGTATCGATAAGCATAAGATGGCGAATATCAGTATGGGTATTGATATCAGTAATCTGGAACAGCTGGATAATATTATGAATAAAATAAAACGCATGAAAGGCGTTTACAGTGTGGAAAGAATGATTTCCAACGGACAGGGAGGCTGACGTGAGAGCAGTTGTACAGCGTGTAGACAGCGCTGCTGTCGAGGTAGAAGGCGCCATGGTAGGCAGTGTTGGCAAGGGCCTTTTAGTACTGCTGGGGGTCGAGAAGGAAGATAAAGACAGGGATTTGGAGTATTTGCTTGATAAGGTAGCTGGTCTGCGCATTTTTGAGGACGAACAGGAAAAAATGAACCTGTCGGTAGCAGATGTGGGCGGCGGGCTTCTAGTAGTTTCACAGTTTACTTTGTACGGCGATTGCCGCAAGGGTAAACGGCCGTCATTTGATAAGGCGGCGGGTGCTGAAATGGCCAATGCTTATTATGAAAAATTTGTGGCCGGTGCATATGCTTGTGAGCCTTGTAAATAATGGCCCGGTAACGATTTTATTAGACAGTAAAAAGAATTTTTAGGAGGTTCGACATGAAGGTTTTAAAAATGGAAGTTGGTATGCTTGGTACTAACTGCTATATAGCGGTCAACGAAGCTACCGGTCACGGTGTTGTTGTTGATCCGGGCGGAGACGGCGACAGGATCGTTGCCGCGATCCAAAAAGAAGGTATCACTATTGATGCGATTTTTGTCACACATGGTCACAGCGACCATATCATGGGTCTGGACGAGGTGCGTAAGGCTACCGGAGCCAGAGTTTATATCAGTGAGGAAGATGCGGAGATGCTGACGAAGGCGACCAGCAATCTTTCGGCATATATGGGTATGGACGCAGCTTTTGCGCCTGCTGATAAAATTTTTAAGGATGGGGAAACTGTTACCGAAGCCGGACTTGATTTTAAAGTGCTGGCAACTCCCGGTCATACCCGCGGCGGCGTTTGCCTTGTCTGCGGTGATGTGGTGTTCTGCGGTGATACGGTGTTTGCCGAGTCTATCGGCCGTACTGATCTGCCGGGTGGCTCTTACAAACAGATTTTGAATTCTATCAAAGATAAAATCCTGGTTTTGCCTGACGAAACAAAGCTTTTGCCGGGACATGGACCTGCAACTACAGTGGGATGGGAGAGGCGCAGAAATCCGTTTCTGCAATAAGTAAGCAAAAAAATGATCAAAAGTATCAAGCTGCTGAGAAACAGTACAACTTTTAAATTGGCAGTAGCGGCGGGCGTATCCTTTATTTTATACGAGCTCGCTACGTTTCTGTTCCCTATTCTTTTAGCGATAGGTCTGGCGTTTGCCCTGTACCCGGTGTCAAATATGTTTTCCAAGATCACCGTGGGACAGGGTACTATCCATTTGTCGCGTGTGGTGGCGATCATCCTGGCCTTTATGGCTTTTGGCATGTTTATGTTTTTTGCCGTTACTTTTATTTTGCTGCCTTTGTTCGGGCAGATCAATGATCTGGTGGCAAAGCTGCCTGATTATACGACAAAAGTCGAGTCTACTAATATGGACTGGTTACTGAAGGATCCGTCACAGTATCCACGGCTGCCATACAATTTTGAAACTTTGATCGACGATGCGATGACCTGGGTTATGGGTTTTATGGGAGGTATTCTCCGGAATTTGTTTAAATCGACGATGGACATTATTGCCAATCTGGTTGGTTTGATCGTCGTTCCGTTTTTAGCTTTTTACTTTTTGAAGGACTGGCGTGAGCTGCGTCTGATGATGATCAATTTGTTTACTTATGATACGCAGCCGAAGGTGGCGCATATTTTGGATGAGATCGGCAGAACGCTGAGCGCATATATCCAAGGGCTTGGTAAACTGAGCCTGATCGCGGGTGCGTGTATTACTGTGGGCGTGGCGATACTGGGTATCCAGTTTCCGCTGGTTTTTGGTTTCCTGGCGGTCATGGCCGAGACTGTGCCGGTGGTTGGTCCCTTGATGGGTGCTGTGCCGGCGGTATTTATCGCGTATTCGCAAAATACTTCTTCGGCTTTTTCGGTAGCGCTGTTTTATCTGGTCTTTTATCAGATCGACGGCAATATCCTGATGCCCCGGATCATGGGCAGTAAAATCGACCTGCATCCCGTAGTTTTGATTTTGAGCCTGCTGATCGGTGCCAAGCTGTATGGTATTTTGGGTATGCTCTTTGCCGTGCCGGTGGCTGCTGTATACCGGGTCTTGTATAAAGAATTATGGCATAGTTCTGACGAACCTCGGCCAACAGAAACTGAGCAGTAAAAACGATGATGATTAGTGATTATAGATTAGAGCAGAATTTACCTTATGATTTAACGCGGCCTGTCGCTGAGATGGCCGCGTTCTTTGACATTTTACCGCAGTCTGACAGTACTGATGTGCTTAAAATCGTGCAGGAAGCTGATGGCTGCGTGGCGATTTTGCAGACGGAAGACGGCACCAGAAGAGTAAGCAGGCCATTTACAATTTTAGAGGATGTACGGGGCGAATGGGTGCGCTGCGCTAAGCTGGCGGTGCTTGATGTGCTGAGACAGGCTGTGAGGTGCAGTCTGGTGATGCCGTGGGGAATTTTGACAGGCGTACGTCCGGGAAAACTTGCCCATAAGCTTTTAGACAGCGGGTTAAGCTGAGACGAGCTTCCGCAGTATCTGGAGCGTCATTACCTGCTGCCTCACGGACAGGCGCAGCTGCTGACAGAGATTTGCCTGCGGCAAAGACAGCTTTTACCGGCTGCGGAAAAGCAGGTCGGCATTTATATCGGTATTCCTTTTTGCCCTACGCGCTGTTCTTATTGTTCTTTTCCATCGGGAATTGTGCCGCTTGAGGAAGAATTACAGCAAAAGTTTTTAAATTTCATTGAACAAGATATGCTTACTGTGGTACAATTATTAAGTATGTATAGCCTAAATGTTACTGCTGTTTACATTGGCGGCGGCACGCCGACCAGCCTTAGTGAAACGGCGTTTGCACGGCTCATCGCGCTGACGGCGCGGCATTTGCTTTTGCCTGGGGTGCGCGAGTTTACTGTGGAAGCAGGACGGCCTGATTGTTTCAGTGCCGAAAAGCTGAAAGTTATGGAAGCCTGCGGAGTGAACAGGATCAGCGTCAATCCGCAGACTTTGCACGACAAAACTTTAAAAGCAATTGGCCGCAGTCATACGGTGCAGGATTTTTATCGATCCTATGACCTGGTACGGCACAGCGGCATCAAAACTGTCAATACCGATCTGATCATCGGGTTGCCTGGGGAAACGGCTGATGATGTGCGGGCTTCGCTTGACGGCATCAGGGCTTTGGCTCCTGATAATCTGACAGTGCATACCTTAACGCTCAAAAAAAGCGCCCCGATATTTGGTGCGCAGTTCAGCAGTCTGACGGCTGAGGATGCAGAGGCGCTTGTAGCTTACGGCGGCGAAACTGCTGCAGCAATGGGGATGCTGCCTTATTATTTATACCGCCAGCATTACATGCTGGGTAATCTTGCTAATATAGGCTATGCTGCTTCAGGCAGTGCCAGCCTTTATAATATTCAGATGATGGAAGAGCGTCACGTTGTGCTTGGAATCGGGCCGGCGTCTGCGACTAAAGTACCGCAGGCAGACGGGCATCATCTTAAAAAGCTCAATATGCCCAAAGATATCGGGACATATACGGGTAATCTGCCGCAGCTGGCGCATAAACGCAGCCTGCTTTTTGCGGATGAGGAGGAATAGATGTGTTGACCACAGCACCGAGAGGCACGAAAGATATCCTGCCGCGCGATGTGGAAGCATGGCGTTATCTGGAACGCACTATGCGTGAGATTTGTGCCCAATATGGTTATCTGGAAATCAGGACGCCTGTTTTTGAGCATACCGAGCTGTTTTTGCGCGGTATCGGTGAAACGACAGACGTTGTTGAAAAAGAAATGTACACTTTTACTGACCGAGGTGAACGCAGTCTGACGCTGCGCCCCGAAAATACGGCTTCTGCCGTCCGGTCGTATGTAGAAAATAAAATGTATGCCGATCCGGCGCCGACAAAGCTGTTTTATATCGGGCCGATGTTCAGGTACGACAGGCCGCAGGCCGGGCGTTACCGGCAGTTCCATCAGTTTGGCGTGGAAGCGCTGGGCGTAGAGGGGCCTAATATCGATGCCGAGATCATTTTACTGGCGGTACAGATTTTGCAGACTTTGGGTTTAAAAGATTTGAAGCTGAAAGTAAATTCTGTCGGCTGCCCGAAATGCAGACCACTGCACAGAGAGAAGCTGCAGGAATATTTCCGGCCGCATCTTGGCGAGATGTGCAAGGATTGTCAGTCGCGTTTCGACCGCAATCCATTACGTTTACTGGACTGCAAAAATCCGCACGATCAGGAGCTGGCTGCTGGTGCGCCAAGCCTGGAGGAATGTCTGTGCGAGGAATGCAAAACACATTTTGAAGGCTTGAAAGAGCTTCTGACCGCTGCCGGAGTCGATTATGTAGTCGACCATAATCTGGTGCGCGGCCTTGATTACTATACTAAGACTGCCTTTGAGATCCAATATGCTCCCCTGGGAGCGCAAAGCGCTGTCTGCGGCGGTGGCCGTTATGACGGCCTGATCGAGGAGATAGGCGGGCCGGCAACACCGGGTATTGGATTTGCGATGGGTATGGAGCGTGTGCTGCTGGCAATCGAAAGCCAGAATCTGCTGCCGCAGTTCGATAACAGTATAGATGTCTTTGTAGTTTGCCCGGGCAGTGCAAACTTTACGCTGGCTTTTAAGGAAGCGATCGCTTTGCGCCGTGAAGGGCTGAAGGTGGAATTTGACTTTTTGGGCCGCAGTATGAAAGCCCAGATGAAGCAGGCTAACAGATTGGCTGCCAAATATGTGTTGATTTTAGGTGAAGACGAGGTAGCGCGCGGTTGTGCCGTATTAAGAAATATGTCGACCAGCGAGCAGACTGAGATCCCTATCCAAGATATTACATCAATTTTAAAAACAGAGGTGCAAAGTCATGAGTGATTCTTTAAAACGCAGTCATAGCTGCGGTTTGCTGACTAAAGAGGCAGCAGGCGAACAAGTAGTTTTATGCGGTTGGGTTGCCAAACGCCGCGATCACGGCGGGTTAATTTTCGTCGATCTGCGCGATCGCAGCGGTATCGTTCAAATTGTCGTTGACCCTGACGATGCAGGCAATAGCTTTACGACTGCTGAAGCTATTCGCAGCGAATACGTTATCAAAGTAGCAGGTAAAGTGCGTCTTCGCGATGCAGCTACCGTTAACCCGAATCTTGCTACCGGCGAGATCGAAGTGGTTGCCGCTGATTTGGAAGTACTCAATGCTGCTAAAACTCCGCCGTTTTACATTCAGGACGATATCGATACGGATGAGAACCTGCGCTTGAAATACCGTTATTTGGATTTGCGCCGTCCGGAAATGCAGAAGAATTTGATTTTGCGTCATAAAGTTACTAAATTGATGCGTGATTATATGGATAAAAACGGTTTCTGTGAAATCGAAACGCCGATGCTGACTAAAAGCACTCCTGAAGGCGCGCGTGACTATCTGGTGCCGAGCCGCGTCAATCCTGGTAAATTCTATGCTTTACCGCAATCACCGCAGATTTTTAAACAGATCTTGATGGTTGCCGGTATGGAGCGTTATTTCCAGATCGCACGCTGCTTCCGCGATGAAGATCTGCGTGCTGACCGTCAGCCGGAATTTACTCAGTTGGATATTGAAATGTCTTTCGTAGACGCTGAGGATATTATGGAAATGATGGAAGGCCTGATGGCGTATGTATTTGAAGGCGCTATGGGTAAAAAGATCCAGCTGCCGATGCAGCGTTTGACCTGGGACGAAGCTATGGACCGTTTTGGCAGCGATAAGCCGGACCTGCGTTTTGGTATGGAACTTGTCAATATGTCTGAAGCAGTTAAAGATTCTGACTTTAAAGTGTTCAATGCTATCGTAGAAGACGGCGGTGTCGTTAAAGCGATCAACGTTAAAGGCTATGCCGCTATCCCGCGTCGTGAGCTGGACGGTCTGGTTGAATTCGTTGGTATTTATGGTGCCAAAGGTCTGGCTTGGATGCAGATTCAGGAAGATGGCAGTGTCAAATCGCCAATCGCTAAATTCTTCAGTGAAGCACATTTGGCAAATATCCTGAAAACTGCAGCGGCTGAACCGGGCGATCTGATTTTGTTCGTTGCTGATAAACCGGCTGTAGTTGCTCAGGCTTTAGGTGCTCTGCGTCTGGAAATGGCTAAACGCCGCGAACTGATCGACGAAGATATGCTGGCATTTGCCTGGATCGTAGATTTCCCGATGTTTGAATATAACGATGAAGAAAAACGCTATGTGGCAATGCATCATCCGTTTACGGCTCCACGTAACGAAGATCTTGCTATGCTGGCTACCGATCCTGGTAAAGTATATGCCAAAGCTTACGATATGGTACTTAATGGTACAGAAATCGGCGGCGGGTCCATCCGTATCCATCGTCGTGATGTCCAAAACGAAGTTTTCAAGGCTATCGGTCTTACCGAAGAGCAGGCAAAAGAGAAATTCGGCTTTATGATGGATGCTTTTGAATATGGTGCTCCTCCGCACGGCGGTTTGGCCTTTGGTCTTGACCGTTTGATCATGATTATGGCTAAACGTGATTCTATCCGCGACGTTATTGCTTTCCCGAAAACACAGAGTGCAAGCTGTCTGATGACTCAGGCTCCGAACGATGTTGACGAGAAACAGCTGCGTGAATTGCATATCCGTGCAACATTAGTCAAAAAAGACAAATAATAAGAGTCAGACTCTGTAAAAAAGGACTGCTGCGGCAGTCCTTTTTTTATAGTAAACTGATTCTGGTAAAAGTGTTTTACTTAAAGACGAACCGGTTGTGAAAAAAAGAAAAAATATCTCTTTAAAAACAGAGAAAACCGCTTTATACCTTGTGATTTTAAACAAATTTTGGTATAGTATAGATGTAGTAAGAAATGCTCTTACTGCATTAAAAACGCTTTTTACCCTGCGATGTTCGTTACGTGTACCTCTTAGTTTTGAGCCAACACTCTTACCTAGGGAGCCTGACTGAGCTCCGCCTTTTAAAAAACTGCCCCCTTGAGGGGACTTTTGCGACTGGCGGGATTGTGGGGCAAAATATTTTTGGGGGTAAAAATGGATCTGTCACGTGTTGCGATGGTTATCGGTAAAGACAAGCTGCCTGTTTTAGGGCAGGCCCGTATTGCAGTCGTTGGGTTAGGCGGCGTGGGTTCATATGTTGCCGAGTCATTATGCCGCAGCGGGGTAGGTCATTTATTATTAATAGATGCCGATAAAGTGGCGGCAAGTAATATCAACCGTCAGTTACCGGCGCTTACCAGTACCTTCGGCAGGTTCAAAACCGAGGTTGTCAGACAAAGATTGCTGGATATCAATCCGGATTGTGAAATAGAAACGGTCAGTAAATTTTATGAACCTGGCGCTTTTGCCGAGTTTTTTTCCGGCAGCTTTACTTTTATCGCCGATGCGATCGATTCGACGCCGTCAAAGGTCGATCTTTTATTAGAATGTGTGCAGCGCGATATTCCTGTCATTTCTTCGATGGGTACAGGCAATAAGCTGGATCCGACGTATCTTACAGTGGAGGACATCAGCGGTACTTCTGTCTGCCCGCTGGCAAGGTCGGTAAGGAAACAGCTGCGTGCGGCAGGTGTCAAAAAAGGTGTAACTGTAGTTTATTCCAAAGAACCGGTACAGCGTGCTGAAGCAGGCGAGGTTCCGGGAAGCATGGTATTTGTTCCGGCGTCGGCAGGATTGCTGATGGGATCGTATATCGTACGTCAGATTATTGCAGAAAATAGCTAACCGGCCTTTAGAGCCGGTATTTTTATCAGATCCTGGAGGTGGATGATGGATAGTTTGTTTGCACAGCCGCAGAAAAAACCTTTGGCTGATCGGATGCGGCCTACAAGGCTCAGCGATTTTGTCGGGCAGGAAACTGCAGTAGGCGAGCGCAGTCCTCTGCGCCGAATGATCGAAAAGGATCAGTTGCAGTCGGTGTTGTTTTACGGACCGCCTGGTACTGGTAAAACAACTTTGGCACAGGTCATTGCCCATATGACAGGGGATGAATTTGTTGCTATCAATGCCGTTTCATCCGGTGTACCTGAGCTGCGAAAGCTGATTGCTAAGGCGCAGGAGCTGCAGCGCGGCGGGATGGGGCGCACTATCGTGTTCATCGACGAGATCCATCGCTTTAATAAAGCTCAGCAGGACGTATTGCTGCCTTATGTGGAAAACGGTACTATCATTTTGATCGGTGCGACTACTGAAAATCCTTTTTTCGAAATCAATTCACCGCTTTTGTCAAGGATGAAGGTTATTCGTCTGGAACATTTAACGGCAGACGGTATCAAAAAGATTTTAGAGCGTGCGCTGACAGATAAGGAAAAGGGTTATGGATCAGAGGGTATTACTGTAACTGCCGAGGCTTTGGAAGCTTTGGCGGATTTTGCCGGTGGTGATGCGCGGGTGGCTCTTAATTTGCTGGAACAGGCTGAATTTATGCTGCCGGACGGCAGTAAGGAAATTACGATGGATGTATTGCGCAGCGTGGCAGGTAATGCTTTGCAGCGCTATGATAAAAAAGGTGATTATCATTACGATATCGTTTCGGCTTTTATTAAAAGTATGCGCGGCAGTGATGCCGACGCTGCTCTGCACTATTTGGCCCGTATGCTGGAAGGTGGAGAGGACGTAAGGTTTATTGCGCGCCGGATCGTTATCTGTGCGGCTGAAGATGTAGGCAACGCTGATCCGCAGGCCTTGGTAGTAGCAAATGCTGCGGCGCAGGCGGCGCATTTTGTCGGGCTGCCTGAAGCTCAGATACCTTTGGCTCAGGCCGTTTGCTATATAGCTAACGCTCCTAAGAGCAACAGCTGTTATATTGGTATTTTCAATGCTCGTCAGGAAGTCAGGTCAATCAATACCAGAGTTCCGAAGCACTTGCGTGATGCGCATTATCCTGGTGCTAAGCAGTTTGGCCACGGGCTTGGATATAAGTATCCGCACGATTACCCAGGTGGCTGGGTTGAGCAGCAGTATCTGCCGGATGAACTGGTAGGTCATAAATATTATTATCCGAAAGATATTGGTGAAGAAAGCAGACTGCTTAAAAAAAAGAATGAAAAAGATTAATGTGAGCTGCTGATAATAATAAAACCCCCGTACTTTTTAGTACGGGGGTTTTGTATTGGCCGATATCATGGCTGACGTGGAGTGGGGACGTTGCTGACAACAGGTTTTTGGTTGCCGGTATTATTTTCACTGCCGTCTAAGATTTCCTGAACACGTTTTTTCATGCTCGGCTTCTGCGGTTCAACGTCGCCTACGTTTTCACGGATACGGTCTTTTTTGCTGGGTGGTTTAGGCGGTTCTCCGGGAACGGAGGTGGCGCCTTTTTTATCTTTGTCTTTGTCCTTATCTTTATCCTTGTCTTTATCTTTGTCCTTATCATCATTCTTGATATCTGGTTCAGGCGGTATTACTACGCCTGCCGGGCGGACAAAGTTAGCAACGGGAACGTTTGCAAGAGCGTTAACCATGAATTCATGCCAGATGCTGAGCGGTGCGCCGCTGCCATACATATAATCAAGCGGACGGCCGTTATCATCGCCGATCCATACGGCAGCCGACAGATTGGGGGTGAAGCCTACAAACCAGGCATCCTTATAATCGTCGGTAGTACCGGTTTTACCGGCTGCCGGGCGGCCTATGCCTGCACCGCCTGCAGTACCGTCAACAAAGACGTCGCGCATGATATCGACAGTTTGATAAGCGGCTTTAGCATCAACTACAGTTTTGGTCTCCTGCTTATGTTCAAAAATAACTTTACCGTTACGGTCAACTATTTTGATAATAGCAGTTGGAGCGTTGTATTTGCCGCTGTTACCGATCGTGCCATAGGCAGCTGCCATTTCCAGCGGCGTAGTGCCTTTGCTCAGGCCGCCTAAAGCCATGGAAAGATTGATGTCAGTATAATGTCCGTCTTCAATAAGTGTAGTGATACCAAGGTTTTTTGCCATTTGGAAAACCTTTTCAGGACCGATCTGCTGAGCTACTAGAATGGTAGGGATGTTGTAGGATTTTTTCAAGGCTGTTCTCAGGCTTACTTTGCCATGCCATTGCAGGTCAGAGTTTTTCGGTTTCCAGCCGGGCGCAAATTCATATTCCTTGTCTTCAACTACCGTGGCAGCGGTAAGACCGTTGTCCATAGCGGTAAGGTAAACAAAGGGTTTGAAAGCGGAACCTGGTTGCCGCACTGCAAGCACAGCACGGTTGAATTTATCCTGGCCGCGTCCGCCGATCATGGCTTTGATATAACCGTTAGTAGGGTCTACGGCTACTAAGGCGACTTGCGGCTGTGTAAGCTGATAGTCGTCTTTGTAGTAATCAGGCAGATATTTTAAAGATTCGGCAGCGGCTGCCTGCATATCCAGATCCAGAGTAGTGTAGATTTTCAGTCCGCCTTTATAAAGCGCATCGGCGCCGAATTCTTCTATAATGTGCTGACTGCAGTAATCAATAAAGTAGGACAGGTTATCTTTCTGCTGGTTTTTGTGATTGTTCAGCTGCAGTTTCTCTGCTTTGGCTTTGGCTGCCTGTGCTTCCGTAATGTAACCGTATTTGGCCATTTGGTCTAAAACGACTTCCTGACGTGCTTTACTGTCTTTGGGATTTTCAAAAGGATTATAGTAGTTAGGGCTTTTAGGAATAGCTGCCAGAGTAGCGGCTTCTGCCAGATCAATGTCCTGAACATGCTTGCCGAAGTAATAGAGAGAAGCACTTTCGATACCGTAGGTTCCTTGTCCAAAATAGATACGGTTCAGGTACATATCAAGAATCTCATCTTTGGTATAGCGTTCTTCCAATTGTTTAGCAATAAAAGCTTCTTTTATCTTGCGGGTAATGGTACGCTCCTGGGAGAGAAAAGCGTTTTTGGCCAGCTGCTGGGTAATAGTACTGCCACCCTGCACCTCGCCGCCGCGCAGGTTTGTCCATAAAGCGCGGGCTGTACCACGGAAGTCGATACCGCCGTGTTCATAGAATCTGTTATCTTCGATAGCGATAAAAGCCTGCTGCAGGTGCTTCGGTATTTTATCGAAAGCAACTGGCAGACGGCGTTCTTCCGAAGCCGTGGTCGAGATGACGCGGCCGTTAATATCAAAAAACTGCGAAGCGGCATCGGGAATAAGCGATTCTTCCATATCTTTGGGTGCGAAGAAACCTGCAAGTCCCCAGAATGCTGCGGCGCCTAAAATAGCAAGCGCAACGAAGGCGATGATTATAAATTTAATTATTTTTCCCATACATAAACCTCGGTTCTCTTAATCATTTTCCTTTAAACCAGCTTTATACTAACAAAGCTATTTTTATCTAACGGCTATTATATCATATTTTTATACGAATTTGTGATAAAAAACTTTTATATTAAATGTAATAAAAATGAAAACAGCTTCCGCCGCTTGCAGCAGAAGCTGTTTGATGTTACCAGATATTAAGCAGATGCTGCATTGCCAGGCTGACAACCGCTATGCAGAACCAGCAGATAAGACCGAGCAGGATCGGTTTGCCGCCGGTTTTGATCAGTTTGACTAAATTAGTGTTGAGACCTATAGCTGCCATTGCCATGGCAATCATAAATTTACCGATGGCCGGCAAAAACTGGAAAAAGTCAAAGTGGGAACCAGCAAAGGTGTTGATAATTGACGCACCTAAAAAGTAGATGATGAACATCGGGAAGATAGAGGAGATTTTTACTTCCGATGTTGTAGCTTTACGTTTGGAGGTAAGATAGGCCAGTCCCAGGCAAATAGGAATGATGGCTAAGGTGCGGGTCAGTTTGACGATAGTTGCATAATTCAGCGCGGTATCGCTGCCGCTGGCGCTGGCCCAGGTTTGTCCTGCAGCAACTACAGATGAGGTATCGTTGATTGCCGTGCCGGCCCACATGCCAAAGCCCATATCGTTAAAACCGAGTATAGCGCCCAAGG
>OMAQ01001051.1_pt1 | contig 12943 bp, 8 predicted proteins | sample 1673461 | NCBI WGS metagenome assembly OMAQ01 (sample SAMEA103958112, study PRJEB25191) | human gut metagenome | biome: human-associated habitat [ENVO:00009003]; feature: intestine environment [ENVO:2100002]; material: feces | place: Germany | collected 2013/2015
TCTGCATAATAGCTCGGCTGCGCATAACGATCAACGTCAGACCAGTCAAAATCATTACGATGGAAAGCGCCAGAATATCGCGACCTTCTACTCCGGGCAGCATTTTATCAACAATAAGATAACTCAGAACCAGAAAAACTGCACTTGCGGCAGTTGAATAATTAACATTGATCTCTGAAATGAGCTCACGCTCATCAGCCAGCTTACTGACAAGCCGCAGCATTGCATAAGGCACTAAAAGGACTTTTACGATAATTGTCAGCAATCCCGGAGCATAAATATGAATACCCTCGCCATGCGCAATACCGGAAATAAAGCAGGCAAGAGCAATAACAGCCGATTGAACACTAAGGCAGATGATTGCCCGGCGCAGGTCCATAATACGGGTCTGCAAAAAGACAACGAACAATAAGACGATTACCAAAAAATTCATCATACCCCTCCTTACTGCGCTACAATTGCCAGCAGCAGTAAAATACCGGCTGCGGCCAGATATACGCGAACTTTGAACAGACGCATTTTATTCTTCAGAGTTTCTATAACACTTACCGCTGTCGCTGCCAAGAGCACTTTCACTGCCAGCGGCAGTGAAAGCGGCAGATACAACAACGAAAACAAGACCAAAAATACTAATGTTTTCAGCATGCTTGCCCAATGGATCACTGCCAGCAACCGTCCGGAATATTCAAGGAGCATACACTCGTGAATCATTGTCAGTTCCAAATGCGTATCAGGATTATCGACAGGAATTCTTCCATTCTCAGCCAGCAGCAGGCAAAAGAAAGCAATACATGTCAGCACGCTGGCTACGCTTAAATAAACCGCCTGAAAATCAAGCGCCATTCCCGCTAAAGTTGTGCTGCCACTGCGCAGCGCATTCACCAGTACAGCCAGCAAAATTACAGGTTCTGCTAAAACAGAAATATAAATTTCACGGGATCCACCCATGCCGCCAAACGCCGTAGCCGTATCCAGAGACGATAAAGTCATAAAAAAGCGCCCCAGCGTTAGAACGCCAATAAAAACAAAGACATCTCCAAAACTGAATTGAGTTCCAAAAAAGTTAGGCAGCATCGCCGCTGCCACTACTACACTGGCAAAATATACCAGCGGCGCAATAATAAAAACCAGACTGGTATAAGGCGTAAGTATTGTAGGCTTCTGCCACCATTTATAAAGATCGAAATATTCCTGGAAAATACTGGAACCGATACGATTCTGCAGCAAGGCTTTCACTTTTTTTATGATACCGGCAACTAAAGGAGCGCTGCACAAAAGCAGCAACACTTGTGCCAGCATCCAGCCCAAATCATAAATATGCATAGCCATTTACATCGCCCCCCAAATCAAAACCAAAAGCATAGCCACCATTACATAACTGATATACAGACGTACGCTGCCCTGCTGAATACGACGCAGAAAAGAAGCAGACCAGACCATATAGTGCTGAATCGGTACATATAGCTTTTCTGTAAACTGATCCGGGATCGATAATTTATATTCCATCTGCCGCCCAAAATACGGATTACCCTTTTTCAGATAGGTTGCCGTTCGCTTTGGCTTCAGCAAAAAATCAAAAGCCCGGCGGAGCGGCTTTGAAAAACCAGTAGCTGAATATTGCTGGCGCGCTGTAGGATAAGTACCGCAGTTCCAAGTAACTTCACGATGAACAAAGCTTTTATCGCCGCAGGTCATAAGGGCCACAGCCAGTAAAACAACCGACAATACTGTCAATAGCAGTAACGGTGCATAAACTGCATAACTTCCGCTGCCAAACCACCAAACCTTCTGCATATCTGCAAAACTGCGCCAAAGAGTTTGCTGGTTCTGCACTGCCGTTTGCAGCACAGCGACTACCGGCCCCGGGACAATACCAAGCAGCAATACCAATATTGCCGCCAACCCCATTCCCAAACGCATCGACCAATCGCTTTCGTGAGCACGTTCTACGAGCCTGCTTCTATTCCGGCCCAAAAAAACTACTCCATAAAGACGCACAAAGCAACCAACTGCTAAAGCACTTGCTAAACCGAACAGAACAAAAGCCAGTGCTCCTAAAAGCCGCAGCCCCTGTCCTTCACTGCTGCCGGCCAAAGTAACAAAACTCTGCAGTGCGAGCCACTCCCCCACAAAACCACCTGTCAGAGGCAGGGCAGACAAGCCCATCGAACCTACCAGTGTAAAAACCGCAGTCCATGGCATCAATTTACCCAAGCCACCCATTTTTTCAATATCCTTACTATCGGTAGCATGCATTACAGCCCCTGCCGACATAAACAACAGTGATTTCATCACCGAGTGGTTCAAGGAATGTACAACAGCGGCCAAAAAACCAATTAATGCATAGTCATGCCGTGGCGTTGTCATAAGTACCATCCCACAACCAAAAGCTCCGAAAATAATCCCCATATTTTCTACAGATGAATATGCTAAGATCCTTTTGATGTCTTTTTCCATCTGTGCATATAAAGCACCCAAAACTGCTGATAGCAGACCTACCACCAGCACAAAAGCCCCCCACCAGAATTCCATCGGGCCAAGAAACTGAAAAATAAAACGTCCGAAACCATATAAGGCTATTTTCAGCATAACGCCGCTCATCAGCGCCGAAACATGACTTGGTGCAGCAGGATGCGCATTAGGCAGCCACACATGCAGCGGCAATAACCCCGCTTTTAATGCAAAACCGGCAAAAGCAGTGATAAACGCCGCATTACGAACATTATCACTCAACACTCCCTGACCGAGCACAGAAAAATCTAAAGACCCTGCCTGACTGCCTATCATCAAAAAAGCAATCATGATTGCCGCTGTTCCGATATGGGTCATAACCAAATATTGATACGCTGCATTATGTGCAGCTTTTTTTTCAGCTTCGTGGTTGACCAGCAGAAAGCTTACTACGGCCATCAGCTCCCAAGCCAGTAAAAAACTGAAAACATCAGCAGCCAGTAAAACCAGCACCATAGAAAGCAAAAATGCATTCCAGAGTCCGCCCAAAAGTCTCAGCCTTTTACCCAGATAGCTTTTCGCATAACCCCAAGCATAAATGCTCGTTACTGTTCCTGCCAAGCCCGTAATCAATAAAAAAACTGCGCTCCACCGATCAGCATTGAAAGTAAAAAATGCCCAGCTGCCGCTCAGCAGGCTCCCACTTCCCTGCATCATATAAGCCGCAGACTGATACAGCAGAGCTCCGCTGCCAAATACTGCTGCCAAAACCGCACAGTAATGTGCCGCCATCTCCATTTTTTTAGGAAACAGTGCCGTAGCGGCACCCATACCATACACAGCAAGCGTTATATATATAAGTTCCATTCCCATCTACCTCACATTCAAAACTCAAAAAAGCTCATAAAAAAACGTATATATTATACCACATTCTTCATAATTTAGCACTCATAAATATTAACAAACCCTTGTAAAATCTACGTTAATACAAAAAAATCCTATTTGCATACGCAAATAGGATTTTTGTAGATTTTATAAAATTTTCTGTATACGACTATAAACCCGCAAAGCATTGCTGTAAAAAAATGCTTCCTGATGTTCTTCCGGGATCAGTTGACGCATTATCGCTATATAATCAGGAATATTGATTAACGGCCAATCACTGCCATACATCAATTTGTCCCAGCGGTTCATATAACGCAGCCACATACCCAAATAATCAAAATAACCCTGATTCTGCCTATAAAAATGCGGCCCCGGTATTCCTTCCAGTAAACCGGACAGATCTACAGCTACATTATCATTTTTCGTAGCCACCTCAGTTGCGTCAAGCAGCCATGGATTTCCGCAGTGACAGATAACAAACTGCACGTCCGGGAAATCAGCAGCTACCTCATCCACCGTCAACGGGTGGGCATAACGCAGTTTAGCAGCAGGCGTTGCTGTATCGCCTGTATGCACTGCCACAGGCACATTATAATGCCGGGCCAATTCAAACAGCGGATAATGACGTTCATCATAAATAAATACAGGCCGGTAACCTGGATAAAACTTTATGCCCAGACAATGAGGATCACTCAGATAGTGCTCAAATTCCTGAGCTGTTTTTTCAGCATTTGCCAGTGTAATATCTTCACTTTTGACGCCTAAACAATACCCCATTGAAAGAGGCTGGTTATAATTTTTCTCATCAAAAGGACCACTTAGATTAATCAGTCTCGGTGTACTGCCGCCGTAACGACTGGGCGCATCTTCAGAATTACCCATCGCCACAGCAAAAACAATATTATTCTCTTGGCATATCTGCTGCCAACAAGCCGCAGTATTTTCATGTCCTGCATTTTCTGCGACCTCATAAAACTTGTCTATATCATAATAATGCATATGCGCGTCAATGATTTTCATAAAATGCACCTTCTTTCATACAATTCCATTATAACACCTTTGACGATAGCCGATGCAGTTTTATTATTTACGAAAAAACAGCCCTTATTTATAAAGGGCTGTTAAAAAATCATTTATCAGGCTCTTAATTTAGCTTTATATTCTTCTCCTACTTTATCAACTACATTTTTAATTACCGTATCTATCTCCGTATCAGTCAAGGTACGATCACCGGCCTGGAAAGTAAGATTAAAGGCCATGGATTTACAGCCGTCTGCTACCTGCTTACCGGTATACACATCAAACACCTTTGCGTCAGTCAAAAGCTCGCCTGCATTAGCGCGAATCACGCCTTCAAGCTCGCGCATACTTACTTCCAACGGTACAACGACAGCTATATCACGCGAAGTACCGGGGAATTTAGGCAGATGTTTATATTTAGGCACCTTAACAGCAGCAGCGACCAAAGGTTCGATTGCCAGCTCCAGAACATAGGTTTCACTGCTCAGTTCAAAGTTAGCAGCAACCGTGGGATGCACTTCACCGAAATAACCAATCAGCTCTCCCTGATATTCGATTGCGCAGCTCTTTCCCGGATGCAGATATGGCTGTGTTGCCAGTATCAGCTTGTAATCAGTGACCTGTAATTTGCTCAAAAGCCCTTCTACGACACCTTTCATATCATAAAAGTCTACATTATCTTTTCCCTCAGTCCAGTTTAACACATTACGTTTACCGCTCATTGCAGCGCACAATACACGCTTTTCAACCGGGAACTCTGTCAAAGGCAGCGCTTTCGGCAGATAAGTGCGCCCGACTTCAAAAATTTTGACACTTTCACTTTGACGTGCCAAATTATAAGCAACTGTACTTAAAATACTTGGTACTAAAGTAGTGCGCATAACTTTGAATTCATCGCTGATCGGATTCATTACTTCAATAAACCGACGGCGTTCATCATCTGCAGGTAATTCCATCTTGTCAAAAGAACATGGATGGATAAAACTGTAAGTCATAACCTCACTCAGTCCGACCGAAGCCAAATAATCCTCCACACTGTCGCGTACGTCCTCAATCACATCCTGACGCCCCTGTACCAAAGGCAGAGCAGGCATATGTGAGGCAATCTTGTCATACGAATGCATACGCGCGATCTCTTCACTGATATCAGCATCACAGGTCACATCATAACGCCAGCTGGGCGCTGTAACGATCAGATATTCTCCTTCCTCATGTACTTCGAACTGAAGCTTCTGCAGAATAGAAATCATTTCCCCTGTCTCTATCTCTACACCAATGCGGGTATTGATAGCAGACGGATTAACTTTAACAACAGCCGGCTGCGCCTCAGTCGGATAAGCTTCTACGATACCGCAGACAGTCTCGCAGGCACCCATCTGTTCCAGCAAATGTGCTGCACGATTAAGCGCATTATGAGTCAGCACGGTATCAACACCGCGCTCGAAGCGCCCTGACGCTTCGCTGCGTAATCCCAATGCTTTCGAAGTACGGCGAATCGAAGGTCCGTTAAAAGTAGCGGCCTCTAACATAACATTTACGGTATCGGCAGTAACTTCTGTTTCCAAACCACCCATAACACCGCCCAGGCCTACCGCATGTTCAGTATCAGCAATAGTGATCATGCTGGAATCAAGACTCCGCTCCTGATTATCCAGCGTCACCAGCTTCTCACCTTCAGCAGCACGCCGAACGATCAGCGTATGTCCACTGACCCTGTCATAATCATAGGCATGCATCGGTTGCCCTAATTCAAGCATTACATAGTTAGTCACGTCGACAACATTACTGATGGGACGCATACCGCAGGCACGCAGATGTTTCTGCATCCACTCCGGCGACTGACCGATTTTAATATTTTTCAATATCCGCACAGCAAAACGACTGCACAGATCTGCCGCCTGCACATCTACTTTCGCCATTTCGGCAGCATTGCCACCGGCAGTTTCCTGTACGCTCATATCTGGCATTCTGAATTCCGTACCCAAAACAGCAGCAGCTTCACGTGCCAGACCAATGATATTTGTACAATCACCGCGGTTGGCTGTCAGGTCAATATCCAACACCACGTCATCCAGTCCCAAAATCTTTTTTATATCCACGCCAATCGGTGTATCCGGTGGCAGGATGAAAATACCATTGCGCTGTTCCGCCAGCAAAAGCTTAGCATCAATGCCCAGCTCTTCAGCGCTGCACAACATTCCAAAAGAATCAAGTCCGCGCATTTTTGCTTTTTTAAGCTTCATCCCACTGGGAAGCTGCGACCCAACAACTGCAACCGGTACGATATCGTCTTGATGGACATTTTGCGCACCAGTCAGAATCTGTACGATCTCACCGCTGCCGTAATCCATCATACAAATCCACAAATGATCAGAATTAGGATGCCGCTCAATCTGTGCTACTTTACCGGTAACAACGCCTTCCAACCCCGCTCCCAGATAGTTCACACTTTCAACTTCCAAACCTACGCGTGTCAGTTTTTCAGCCAACTCTTCAGGAGTGACATTAATATCAACATATTTTTTTAACCAGTCAATAGATGCTAACATAATCTTCCTCCTTATTTGAACTGGCGGATAAACCGCAAATCATTTTCAAAGAATAAGCGCAGATCGTCAATGCCGTATTTAAGCATAGCGATGCGTTCAACACCCATTCCAAAAGCATAACCATTAATTTTATCCGGATCGTAACCGCTCATCCGCAGCACATTGGGATGACCATACCTGAACCCAAAATCTCGAGCCAGCCTGAATTCTTGCAGACGCGGCAGCCTTTGCCGCCACAGATAACGCAGGAAATATCTACTTCGGCACTTGGTTCCGTAAAGGGGAAATAACTGGGACGCAAGCGTATCTCCACACTGCCGCCGAACATCTCTTTACAAAAGGTTTCCAGCGTCCCCTTTAAATCAGCAAGGCTGATATTTTCACCAAGTACCAAACCTTCTACCTGATGAAACATCGGAGAATGAGTAGCATCATAATCGTTGCGGTAAACTGTTCCAGGGGCGATCATCCTGATCGGTGTGTCAGGCTCACAGGCCTGCATTGTACGAGCCTGCACAGGTGAAGTCTGGGTACGCAGCAAAAATTTTTCAGTAATATAAAATGTATCCTGCATATCCCGTGCCGGATGATCCTGCGGCAGGTTCAAAGCTTCAAAGTTATAATAATCGCTTTCTATCTCAGGGCCTTCCATGACATCAAACCCCATCCGCATAAAAATCTTTTTGATCTCGCGCAGTGTCAGTGTCACCGGATGCAGATGCCCGCAGTTTTGTGTGCGTCCAGGCAAAGTAATGTCCACTTTTTCATTTGCCAGCCTTGCTTTTAAGGACTCTGCTTCTAAAACCTCGGTTTTGGCATTGATAGCCGTTTCCAAGGCGCTTTTTACTTCGTTGACGATTTGTCCGATTTTCGGTCTTTCTTCTGCCGGCAGTGCGCCCATACCGCGCAGAATTTCTGTCATCGGGCCTTTTTTACCCAAATATTTGATGCGCAAATCTTTGAGTTCGTCTGGAGTCGTTACTGCTCCCAGCTCTGCCAGCGCTTGTTCCTTAAGTGCCTGCAATTCTTCTCTCATATTCTTCCTCCTATAAAAAAATAAAACTCCCGCCCCTGGTAAGGGGCGAAAGTTATGCTTCCGCGGTACCACCCTAATTTGTACTCTGCTGTCTTAACGCGACTGACGTTGCGCCTACAAACCAAAGCCTTCAGCGCAAACACTCACGAGTGAACTTCCGCTTTAGTGTATCGCAAGGCTTGCAGCCGTGGCCTCGCTCTCTGTGTCGCACGTCTGGCGTACTCTCTCGGTCATAGTGTCGAAAAAATGGGGCGTATTCAATTAACGTTACTTATTTTATCACAACTTGCCTTTACCTGCAAGCCGTTGCCGCAGACATTCAAACATAACGATTCCAGCTGCCACAGCAGCATTCAACGATTCGGCCTGCCCTTCCATCGGGATAAAAACTTTTTTTACGGCTGCTTCCAGCAAGCCGTCTGAAACACCCTCTGCTTCGCTGCCGACAACAACTGCTACCGGGCCCTGTAAATCTGTTTGATATAAACTGTCTGCATTTTCCAGGCAAGTTACCGTTATTTCATAACCGTTCTTACGTGCCCAGCTGATAAAGTCTGCTTCGCATATACCTTCAGCTACCGGTATATGCAGCAGTGATCCCATTGTAGAACGTACTGCTTTCGGTGCAAAAATATCAGTACAGCCAGCCAGTAGTACTATGCCGCTGATACCTGCCGCATCAGCAGTACGAATCATCGTTCCCAGATTACCAGGATCGCCGATGCGGTCTAATACGAGCACAATACCACCGGCTGCAGCCAGTTCCTCTAAGGCCGCACTTTGTCTGGCAACAACGGCAGTCAGAGCCTGCGGCGTTTCTGTGTCGGCAATTTTTTTCATTACAGGTTCGGTAACCTCATACAATTCAACTCCTTCTGCCGCAGCAGCTGCTATAATAGCGGCCTGCCTTGCCGAAGCAGTTTTAGTTCCTTTAAGCACAAAAAGCTGTTTCACTATGCCACAGTTTACAGCTTCCTCCACCGATCGCATTCCCTCCACTAAAAAAGCCTGCTGTTCTGTCCGATATTTTTTTTGTTTCAGCTCTGCGGCAGCTTTAACGATTGGATTACTTACGCTGCTCAATTCTTTCATCAGACCACTTCCTCCAGTGCTTTAATATTACTATGCTCACCGATAATGATCATTTCATCGCCGAGGTTAAGTACCATTTTGGGATCGGGATTGACCAGAGTTTCACTGCCGTGCTTGATCGCCACGATATTGACATTATAGCGGCTGCGCAGATTGGATTCGATCAGGTTTTTCCCTGCCAGACTTGGCGGCACAGTGATACTCATCAAGCTGATGGTATCAGACAGTTCGATATAATCGACGATACTGTTGGAAATAAGGTTATGCGCTACACGCTGTCCCATATCACGTTCCGAATAAACGATCTTATCAGCGCCGATTTTTTTGAGCATTTTTCCATGAACCTGATTGATAGCTTTAACGACAACCACAGGAACACCAATTTCCTTAAGCAGTAAGGTCGTCAGCATATTCGCTTCCAAATCCCCGATCGCCACGACTGCCACATCAAAATTCTGAGCGCCCAAAGAACGCAGCGTACGTTCATCAGAAGAATCTGCCGTTACAACATGAGTCAGCTCATGTGCCAGACGCTGAACATTATCTTCATCAGTATCAACACCCATGACCTGATAACCAAGTTCGTTAAGTGTCAATGCTACACTCGTACCAAAACGCCCTAACCCGAAAACAGCATATTGTTTTTCACGTTGTTTTTTAATCATTATCGTTACCGCCTTTAACCAATCATAATATTTTCCGAAGGATATCTGATCTTATCATCTTTAGAATGAAGGAAGGATAAAACAAAGGTCAGCACGCCGATACGTCCGGCATACATAGTCAAAACAAGAATCAGTTTGCCCCAGTCGTTCCAGTCTGGCGTAATCCCAACTCCCAGACCAACAGTCGCAAATGCAGAAACCACTTCAAATAAAACGTAATCCGCCCGATGCAGCCCACCATCGCAGATCAGGAGCAGAAAATACGCTCCAAGCATCCACAACAGGCAAACTGTAAAAACATTATAAGCTTTATCGACTGTTTCCGAAGCTATCCTCCTGTCAAACAGCACCGTATCACGCTTGCCATGCAGAAGTCCCCACGTCGATACCAGCAGAACGAGCACAGTTGTCGTTTTCATACCACCGCCAGTAGACGTCGGCGAAGCACCGATACCCATTAAAAGAACCATAAAAAACAGAGAACTGGCCCGCATATCAGTCAAATCGATCGTATTAAACCCGGCAGTGCGGCAGGTAACCGCCTGAAAAGCAGCCGCCATCCATTTGTCCAATTCGTTGGGCATGCCGCCAAGAGTAGCCGGATTCGTATATTCCAAAGCCAAGATCACCAGAGTACCGCCAAAAGTCAGGATCGCGCTGGCCGTCAGCACTATTTTACTGTGCAAACGCAGCTTCTTCCATTTCCGGTTACGACGCAGATCATCCAAAACCGTAAAACCAATACCACCGATGGTTATCAGCGCCATAATACACAAATTCAGAGTTATATCGTTATAATGCCCTGTCAGACTGGCATAATCTCCAAACAAGTCAAACCCGGCATTGCAAAAAGCCGATATAGCATGCCAGTAACCCCAGGCAATACCTGTAAGCCCCATGTCCAAAGCAGAATAAAAATGCCAGGCCAGAATAGTCCCAAAAATAAATTCGATCGTCAAAGCGTATTTAACAACATTTAACGACAACCGTACTACCCCGGAAGGTTCATTCAGATTAAGCGATTCCTGAATAAACAGCCTTTCTCTCAGATTGATCCTTTTACCAACCGCCACGCTCAGTAAGGTGGTCAGAGTCATAATGCCCAACCCACCGATCTGGATGAGAACGATCATCACTAATTTTCCAAACCAGGAAAAATAATGCCCTGTATCTACAACAACAAGTCCTGTTACGCATGAAGTAGAGGTCGCTGTAAACAAAGCGTCGATAAAACGCATACTACTGCCGTCAGCACTGGCCATTGGCAGCATCAACAGCAGTGAACCGCATAAGATAAGCATGGCAAAAGTAAACGCCACCATCTGGCTGCCATTCAAACTACGATTAAGCAGCTTTAACCATTTGTGCAATAAATTGATCAAAAACAACAAATTTTTCACCATCCTGACAAAAGCCGCTAAATATTACTTATTGAATATAAATCAAGTTTACTCTCATTACTTTATGCTTGTCAATTTTACTTGCTTACTAAAAGACCGCTTTATTTAATTACAAATCAAATGTGCAGAAATGTAAAAAACAGCGTCATCAAAATAATACTGAGCACAATAGTTATGGAATTAGCAAAACCGGCCAGTTCCACATTACCGCCCATTCTGGCAATAAAGATCGGGCCGATAGCCGTAGAAGGCGCCAAAAAAACCAGCGTCAGTACTTCCTTGACCTCTGCACTCAGCGGCACATGATAAAAACACAGCCATGCCAAGGCAATTCCAAAAACATAACGGTACAGCACTACCTCTCTCACTTGCTTCAGCTTATCTAAATCCAACGTCATTTCAAACATCATTCCGATCATCAGCATCGATAAAAAAGTATTGGCACCGCCGATAAGACCAGTAAGAGTATAAACAGGCTGAGGTAAATGCAGCTGTAGTACCGCACAGACCAACATCAGCATATAAACAACAAAAGGCACAGATCCCAGCAGTTTAGCAGCTATACTGCGCAGATTCACAGGCTCGTATTTTTCACCCGTATGCACCAGCCCACTGGTCAGAGCATAAGTTCCGCCAGTACACATAATCGAATTACCCACATCAAACATACAAGTAGCTACTACAGCGAAAGGGCCCAAAAAGCTTTGTGCAAACGGTAAAGTAAAACAGCCGATATTATAACCGGCCAGATTAAATACGTAAAAAATCTTTGCCGCATTCGTCTGATAACGCGTCAATATAAATCCCCAGGCAATCATCAGCAAATTTCCACAAAAACCGATCAGAGTCAATATAAACAGCGTATAATCCATTTTAAAAGCTGCAAAGCTGGTAATAACGGCACATGGCAGTGTAATATTTAAGACTATTTTGGCAATAAGTTCATAGTCATGCGGTTTAAAAAAGCCGCGCTTCTTTAAGAAATAACCTAAGGCAATAACGGCTACAAACGCCAGTGCCTTAGTTAAAACCTGTTCCATATGGTTCCCTCATTTTCATCAAAAGAAATCTTGTCTTTATCTACTGCTTCATAAAAAACTCACCTTAAATTATACTGCTGACGTAAAAATTAAGCAAAATTCTTTTTATCTTAAAAATATTCCTTAAACAAAACTTTGCTTTTACCATTTTGTTTGCTATAATAGTTCACAGAATATACACAAAGGGGGATATCAATGTTTAAAAAATCTAAAATAATAGTAGGTGCGGCTCTTTTAGCCGTATCAGTACTGAGCTTTACTCTGCCACAGCAGGCTGAAGCCATCAACCTTGGCAGTATTGCCGGCAAAGCCGTAGGCGCCGCCAAGGAACAGCAGGAAATCAACAAGGCACTGAATTATTATGATAACGAAGGCCGCCATGAGCTGTTCGAAGCCCTGAAACAGGAAGACGGCGTCAACAGCGATTATAATGCCAATGCCATGCTTGGCCGCATTATGCAGCGTATGACCCCGGCCATCGCCAAAAGCGACGCAACCATCAATAGTAAACCATATAATTATTTCGTTAATAATCAGGAATTTTTCAATGCTTACTGTGCATTAGGGCACAATATGTCCGTAAATATCGGCGCTTTCTGGTTCCTGGACTACAATGAAGATAAACTGGCGGCCGTTATCGCCCATGAGCTTGTACACGGTCAGAAAGAACATCCAATCAAAGGCGCAAAGAAAAAGATGTCCGTTGACTTCGTGATGAAAACTGTAGGCTCTGAAATCGGCGGTGCTAACGGTCTGGCAGCACAAGTAGTAGCAGTCCATGCCAAAAACACCGGCGTTACCAAAC
>OMAQ01001056.1_pt1 | contig 12868 bp, 9 predicted proteins | sample 1673461 | NCBI WGS metagenome assembly OMAQ01 (sample SAMEA103958112, study PRJEB25191) | human gut metagenome | biome: human-associated habitat [ENVO:00009003]; feature: intestine environment [ENVO:2100002]; material: feces | place: Germany | collected 2013/2015
GTGCGAAAGCAACTGACGTAAAGTAATCATTCCTTTTATGTCGTTTTTAAATTCAGGAATCCATTTCTTTACACTGTCATTCCAGTCCAGTTCGGTGCAGTCTACCACTGCTCCGATTACTGCGGCGGCTACCCATTTTCCGGCAGAGGCTACGTATACTTTTGTATCAGGAGTATAGCTACCATAGTTCTTCTGAAAAATAACAGAATCATTCTTTACTACGCAGATAGAAGCACCGGGATAGTACTCTTTACTCACCCAGCCTTGAATAACAGAATCTAATAAAGAGAAGTTATAACGACTCCCTTGTACGGATGATACATTGCAGGAACCTGCAATAAAACAGATACTTATAAAAATTACGATTAATAATCTTCCCTTCATTTTCGTTATCTATTAACTTCGTATTAAACACAAATTACACGAACTACGCTATTGTTTGATGCAATTATAATTATAAAACTGCGTAATTCGTGTAATTCGTTCTTAAAATCTTCTATTTCGACTGCAAATCCCAATATACCACATAACGCTGATGATGCAAATCATAAAGCGGACGAATCACATCTCCTTGTTCTGTTGTAAATTCCAGTTCTTTTCCTGTACGCTGCAAAGTACGTTCCGGATGTTTCATATCTACTTTCAATGAGGTACGCAAATCGGCAGGTACATGGAAATTATAAGTATAATAATCATTATAAAGAGCTGGATTAGAGAAAGGTGCGGGAGCCTGCATACCTTCCGTACCCCGTTCTCCGGCAAGCACTAACGGGCCATACAATAAAGCTACCTTATTCGGATTATCGGGAGTGGCTTCCAATGCAATCTGCATCGGGTAAGTAGCCGAGATACGGTCATTATCTTTCCAGTCACGGGTGATAGCGATGTAAGAACCCGGCTTTTGTTTTACTGCTACTTTTTTACCGTTCACAAGAACTTCCGCTTTTTTACTCCATGAAGGATATCTTAGATAAACAGTAGTACGAACCGGTTTCTCGGCACGAATAGTAAACCGGGTCGTTTCCTCTTTCGGAAATTCCGTTTCCTGGAGAAGGGTTAACCCTTTTTCTTTCCAGGTGACTTGGGAAGGAATAAACAGATTTACGTAGATTCCCTGGTTGTTGTGGTAGTAGATAGCTTCTCCATATTTAGCATGATTTTCAAATCCACTGCCGACACAACACCAAAAAGAGTTCTCTTTGGTACTATACAGTTTATGTGAACCCGAAAGTAAGGGTAAGAAATAAGTAACCATTCCTGTTTCCGGATCTTGCTGTCCCAGGATATGATTATATAGTGCCCTTTCATAATAATCGGCAATAGATGAATCGCCCGTCCAACAGAAAAGATGACGACTAAGTTTCAACATATTATAAGTGCAGCAGGTTTCTCCGGTATAGCCGGTCAAGTGTTTAGAGAATTTCTTCGGGTCGAAAAAATGCTCCTTATCACTACTGCATCCCGGAGCAAAAGTATGGTGGTCAATCATGGTATGCCAGAAGAATTCCGAGAGTTTTTTGCTAGTCTCATTCTCTGTCAGTTCATAGTTACGCGCTTCGGCTATGACTTTCGGGATAAACGTATTTGTATGTTTGGTTCCCAAATCGTCCCGAAGTTCTTTCAACGGGTCAATTACATCATTATGGTAGAAATATTCGGCCAACCAACGGTAACGTTCATCTCCTGTGATAGCATACAAATTGTAGAATGATTCGTTGACACCTCCAAACTCATTGCGTATCATGAGTTTGCGGGTTTCTTCACTAAGTGGTTTCAGTTTGTTATAAGCCCAGTCGCCCATTTTGGTCACTGTTTTCAAAGCCTGCTGATTATCCGCATACAGATATTGATCTATCAGACCGGAATAAAGTTTATGCAAGGTGTACCAAGGTGCCCAAACACTCTTTCCACGGATATTACGGTTTATCAGTTCTTCGGGAAAAGCACTTAAATATCCGCCTTTCAAAGCGTTCTGAACTTCGGTCAGCCCGTTGACAAGGCTATCCCCTTTCAGCTTGAAAATCTCACTTCCGGTAGCGGCATACATCAAAGCGTAAGCCGAAAGCAGATGTCCGGTAGTATGTCCGCGAAGCTCACAGTCCAAGGATTCCCAGCCACCGAGTTTTTTCACTGTCATATAACCGCCTTCACGACCGGCAAAGACTCCGGCATTTGTCCGGAAACTATGCAACAGACGACTTACGTCGATAGAGGTCATCCATGCGGAATCCCGCAACATATTGTCACGAAAACGACTCGGTAATAAACGGACGTCTTTCAAATCAAAACTTTCTACCCGAACAGGAGCCACTGTCTCTTTTTTCATTTTCCCCTGGTGCTGTCCGGGGTACACAGATTGAGCCGACGATATAGCCGATACTGCCAATAATGCGATTGCAACTAAAGATTTCTTATTCATAATCATTTTTAATATCCTTATTTATTATTGGATACGAATAGACTCCGCCTATTACTCAATGCAAAAATACGAATTTAATATTTCATGGATAAATGAAAAAACTCCGTTCTACCGGTTCGGCAGTCTGTACTTCTCCTGCCAATCCATATTGCCATGCCACCACAGTCACTTTCAACGGGAACTTACTGCGTGGGGGAATTCGAGTAAATACCAACTTGTTTCCCTCTATTTCTGCCGGCCCTTCTTTCACGTAGTAATATACGGGTAGCCCGCAATCGGAAGTTGCATGTAAAGAGATAGTTTCCGTGCCTTGCTTCACATCGTCAAGACCCGGGAAAAGAATATGCTGGCATTTACCTTCCGTATTGCGATAGGGAATCCGGAAACTAAGTTCCTGAACTGTGCTTTTATAGTGCTTGTCACCATCATTGCTGGCTAGAAGGCAAATATCTTCCGTACGGCGCTGATTGTACATTCCCATACGGTAGAAACGGACAGTAAAAGTAGTATCATTCACTTTCTGAACCGGGCCACAGATACGGGTTATTTCAGGAGAAGTGAGCGAATGTTCGTCAGAAATTGCAGTATGCAAGCTATCCGTATATACAGCTTTCAGATGAAAAGTCAATCCGTCTTTTTCCGGCAGGAAGCGGGCGGCAACTTTCACATGGGATTTGGGATTATATGTGAGTAATTGCCCCTTTTGTACAAAACCTAAATATTGTGGTTTCTTACCTCTTTCCCGGCGATAGCGTTCTTCCGTCATTTCAGCCATTTCCTTATCGAAATACCAGAATGCATCGTGCGAGTCTCCTTTATACTCTTTATAAGGAGCAGCTTTTGCACGTTTCTTCTGATTCGGATGCCACCTTTCGGCAAGCCAGCCATTCTGCGGATTCAGCTTCTTCAATTCCACAGGCTTATTCAAATCATACGTTGCGGGCATACGATATTCCAGTGCTTTCTTTAAGAACAACGCAATATAACCAGCGGTACGGTCGGCTATATCGAAATGCCCGCGTCCTGTGTCACAAAGGAAAGAGACACAACTTTTAGGATACATCATACGGAATGCCAAAGCCGGATTTACACGGTCTTCCCACCATTCGTATTCGCCTTCAATCATCAATCCAGGGATGCCGTCAATCGTACGTTTCCCCCACTCCATATTGTCACGACCATATCCGGTAAGGTTAGTGCGTGGCGCATCTCCATGCAAAGAGATAATGGCTAATGTGCGGTCGGGATTCCAGGCTGCAAAGTTCCACGGATAGGTAGCCATTGCCGAATGTCCGAACGGAACAATCGGAGCATATTTCAATTCACTATAGCCACTGACATTCGCAAAATCCTCCATCATCTTTTCAAAAGCTTCCTGACATCCGGTACTTATATCCCATCTTTGATCCCATCCGGGAGTAATCCATATCAGTGCTATACCCGTTTCTGATAATCTTTCACGAAATAGAGAATTTTCAAACAAAGTCTCCTCTGTCATATTATGATTGCCTATTATCACAGCTTTCACTTGAGTACAATCGGAAGGTATCCACAAGAATGCTTGCGGATGATCGTTCGTTTCGTTGGAAATAATATCTGGCAGCTGTACAGACCACTGCCATTCGGCTGCCATATTGCTGGGTAACAGAATAACGGACATTATTCCAAACACCAAAAATCGAAGTAGTTTCATGTTTAATTTATTTATCATTGTTTTATATAATACGCAGCAGGAAGAAAGTATACTCAACCGAAAAATACAAAAAAACTATTATTATAGGAAGCCTTTCACTGACTATTCCATAAAAACGTTGTATCTTTATTCTCAATTTAAGAAAGGAGTGATATGGATTTACGTACAGCAAACGTAACAAGATACATTCTTCCCTTGCGGGAAGGAGGGTCATTGCCGGCTTTGGCTGAGGCGGATGATGAATTTAAATATGTCGTAAAATTCAGAGGAGCAGGACATGGGACTAAAGCCCTTATTGCCGAATTGATAGGGGGAGAAATAGCCCGTACACTGGGATTCAGAGTTCCGGAGATTATATTTTTGAATCTGGATGAGGCTTTCGGGCGGACAGAAGCGGATGAAGAAATACAGGATTTACTGCAATGGAGCCGTGGGTTGAACATGGGTCTGCATTTCCTGTCCGGTTCATTGACGTTCGACCCTGTTGTGCATAAGGTGGACGGTAAAACTGCTTCGCAAATTGTATGGCTGGATGCATTATTGACCAATGTAGACCGTACAATCAAGAATACGAATATGCTGATGTGGCATAAAGAATTGTGGTTAATCGATCATGGAGCTTCCCTTTATTTCCATCATTCGTGGACGAATTGGCAGAAACACGCACTTAGTCCGTTCGCACAAATAAAAGATCATGTACTATTGCCGTTTGCCGATCAGCTGGAAGAAGTAGACGCAACATTCAAACAACTACTTACCGATGACAAGATACGGGAGATAGTCAATGCCGTCCCTGACGACTGGCTGAACTGGACGGAAGGACAGGAAACTCCGCAAGACTTGAGAGATGTTTATATTCAATTTTTAGAAGAAAGGATCAAGCATTCCGAAATATTTGTAAATGAAGCGCAAAATGCAAGAAAGGCACTTATATGAATACGCAGTTATCCGTTTCGTTCCTAAAGTAGAACGTGAGGAATTTATTAATGTAGGTATTGTACTGTTTTCCAAACGGTGCAAATATCTCAAATCTCTTTATACAATAGATGAAAACAAATTGAAACTGTTCTCTTCCGAATTGGACATCAACTGTCTGATAGAAGGACTGAAAGTCTTCGACAAGATTTGTCAGGGAAATAAAGAAGGAGGAGTTATTGCCAATATGGATATTCCGGACCGCTTCCGGTGGCTGACTGCGGTAAAAAGCTCCTGTATTCAAGTGTCCCGTCCTCATCCGGGATTCTCTACAGATTTAGATAATACTTTAGAAAGGTTATTCAAGGAATTGGTTCTTTAATTCCTTGAATAACCTTTCCACTCAATGAATGAGAAAACTCTCCTCTTCTCTCATTACGACCCGGAAATGGTGAAGTGGTTGATTAATTATAGCAAATGAAACATAAACTTGCCTACTTAAGCGGAATAAAATGCAATGCAGCTCCGCCACTTGCTTTTAGCTTCAAAACAAGCTTATCTCCGGCTTTTATCTTCTTGTGAGTACTACGTACTTTCGTTCGTGTATTCAGCTTGTCATCATCTTCGTACAGATGAAGCATATACTTCTTACCCGGTTCCAGAAAATCCGTAGTCAATGTAATTGTGCGGGCTTCCGTATTCGTCATTGCTCCTACAAACCAGTCATTCCCCGAACGACGTGCCTGAACGATATATTCTCCGATTTCACCATCCAGTGCACGGCTATCATCCCAAACGGTTGGAATTGCTTTCCAGAATTCCAGTTCTTCTTCTCCTTTATAAAATTCAGGCCGGTCATACCAGAACATAAACTGCAAAGGACTGTAATACACTGCTGCCATTGCCAACTGATGCGCTTTCGTATTCTTCACTCTGCCATTAAAATAACACAGTGTATAATCCGCAGCGCCTGCCAGGAAACGTGTATACGGAAGAATCGTGTTATGTAAAGCATCCGGCATCTCTTCATTGCCACCAATGCCTTCCTGTGTCATCAGGTTAGGATAAGTACGGCTGAAACCTGTCGGACGATATTCGTCATGAATATCTACCATCAGACCATATTCTCCACATTTACGAACTGCATCATGCAGCCAAGTACTCCAACGCTGATTACCTATCTGTACAAAACCGAACTTGATACCTTTCAATCCCCATTTTTTATACAAAGGCAACAGAGTATCCAACTGCTGCACTAATGCACGCTGATTGACATACACCATAAGTCCGATTCCTTTCGATTCGGCATATTTACACAAAGCGGGTATATCAAGGTCTTTATCCGGAGAAACAGTAGTAGCATCTGAACTCATTTTCATTTCCGGTCCGTACCAGCCTGCATCCATGTGCACATACTGAATACCACGTTCTGCCGCAAAGTCAATGGCTGCTTTTACTCTATCTTGTTTCAAGTCACCCGAACGGAATACCTTCCCGGGTTTAATCCAAGAAGTATCAGCCAGTTTGCAAGCCGGATTCAGATTCAAGACAATATCATTGTTATTAATTAAATCGACCGGACGTTCGGCAGCCATGATTACACGCCACGGAGTACTGTAAGGAGAAATAATATCGACACTACTATACAGGCTTGTCTCCAAAGTGGAAGGTTTCTCTGCCGATAAACGGAATTTACCACGAACATAATCCACCATTTCCGCTTCCAACAAAGCTACAGATAATCCATCAGGCAGTTTCAAAGTCAAAGGACGCTCACTCTCCTCTTTGCCCCATCCTTTCAACGGACGAAGTTCATAAGGTCCTTGCGCCCAACGTTCATAATACGCCATCGTTCCTTCAGGCATTGTGAAGCTAGTCTGCTCACCGACGATATGCAAGAAAAGCCCGTTCGTCATTTCCGGAAAATGATAACGGAAAGCAACTCCTTCATTATAAGCGCGAACTATGATATTCATAAAGTAATTCTTACGCTTATCATAACCACCGTCCTGATTGCCATTTCCTTCTCCCTTCTTGAGTTTCAAAGTCATCTCATTGTAGCAATCACGTACTTCCGCACGTTCGCCATATACAGGCTTCCATCTCTCGTCCGTCTTTTGATGTTCAGTCTCTGTCAACTTCAGATTCTCACACCAAAAATGACAAGTATCATTCGGTATACCCAATGCCGATTCAAATAACTGATTTTCAATCAGAACACCCAGTTTACTTTCTTCAATCACCGGACGATTCTTATAAGTCAAGGTATAATACATTTGTGCATTATCCTCTCCCACCGCACGTTGATAAAAGGTAAAACGATAAGCTCCATCAGGAGACGTCAGTTCCTGACGGGTTTCTGTCATCACATCTTGCGCTTTTACCAATGCCGGCATCACCAACAACAAAAGCAAAATTCTTTTCTTCATTCTATTTACGTTCATGTTTATTCATCTTTCCTAATTATATACGAACGAGGAAGAAATTATACTCAAATGTTTATTGCCTGAAAAGCTTATTCCATCTGTTCCCTATAAAAAGTAGGTGTCATTCCTGTCACCCTTTTAAAAATGCGGTTAAAATGTACAGGTGATTCAAATCCGCAAGTAGCACTGATTTGAGATATATTCATCATACTACTATTCAATAGTTTACAAGCATATCCGATACGCATATCAAGTACATACTCTTTGAATGTCTTTCCTGTGTTTTCTTTAAAGTATCGGCAGAAAGCAGCAGGGTTCATCGCTGTATAAGAAGCAATTTCATCCAGACCGATAGACTCGGTATAATGTTTATTCAAATAGGCAATCACTTTTTCCATTCTTTCATTACGCATAATAGAGGGGGACGGAGTATAATGAGAAGTAGTCAGATATTTCTTATGATTACTGGTAGCCATCATCTGTAGAAGTGAAAGCAACAGGATGATTTGATCTGCTCCTTTGGCAGAAGGAATTTGTTCCAATAACTTAATGATTTTCCCCGAACGGGTAATTGTGAATTTAATTCCTCTGCAAGCATCCTCCAATAAATTCCTGATAGGAATAAACTGGGAGTATTGAGAAATAGAATAATGCATAAAATCTTTCTCAAACTGAATATTGACTCCTCTTACTTTCGGTTCGGATTTTTCTTCGTTATCAGATTCTTCCCCGCCGTCCGGTGGACTTTGCATACTATGAGGCAGTTCGGAACCAAAAAGAATCAAATCACCTTTTGAATAGGAGATAATGCTGTCACCCACCAGACAATCCCCCTCTCCCTTTTCCACATAAATAATTTCATACTCACTATGAAAATGCCACGGATACGTGAAACGTGGATATTCATAAAAGCGGGCACGGACGGGATTGGAAGTCGTAATAGTCAACTTCTCATTCATTATCTTCTTCATAAATCTCCTTTCTAAACTGCTTTTGCAAAGATAGGTAAATATCTTGCAAAAATACGCATCATAGCATGTATAAAAACCCGCTATTTTTGCATCATTCATAAAAACATTTGATAGAAACCATGAACGAATTATTTAGTATTGCCGGTAAAGTTGCTGTTATTACCGGAGCAGGTGGTGTATTGGGCGGAAATATTGCCCAACACTTTGTACAGCAGGGAGCAAAGGTTGTAGCTATTGACATTCGTCAGGAGCAACTGGACAACCGTGTGGCTGAACTTAAGCAATATGGTAACGATGTAATCGGCATCATCGGTAATGTACTTGACATCGCCAGCCTGGAGAAAGTAGCCGAAGAAGTCGTTGCCAAATGGGGAAAGATCGATATTCTATTGAACATTGCCGGTGGCAATATGCCGGGAGCCACTCTCGAACCGGATCAGCACTTCTATGATATGGACATCTCTTGCTGGGAAAAAGTGACTAACCTGAATATGAACGGAACGGTTTATCCGTCTATGATATTCGGTAAAGTAATGGCAAAACAAGGCAAAGGATGTATTATTAATGTATCCTCAATGGCAGCATACAGCGCTATCACCCGCGTACCGGGATATTCGGCTGCAAAAACTGCCGTAGCCAATTTCACTCAATGGCTGGCAAGCGAAATGGCACTTAAATACGGTGATGGTATCCGTGTAAACGCTATTGCACCGGGCTTCTTCATCGGCGACCAAAACCGTCGTGTACTCATCAATCCAGATGGTTCATTGACAGATAGAAGCAAGAAAGTATTGGCTAAAACTCCAATGAAACGTTTCGGTGACATCAAAGAGTTGAATGGTGCAGTGCATTTCCTGTGTAGTGAAGCCGCTAGCTTCGTAACCGGAGCAATGTTACCTATTGATGGTGGTTTCAGTGCATTCAGCGGAGTTTAAGCAATAAATAACAGCCTGTTATAAAGAGAAAGACTATGATGGAAAAGACTTGGAGATGGTTCGGCAAAAAGGATAAGATAACCTTGCCGATGCTCCGACAAATAGGGGTAGAAGGGATTGTCACTGCCCTGCATGATGTACCGAATGGTGAAATATGGACAGTAGAAGCTATTAACGATTTGAAATCATACATCGAATCTTATGGTTTACGTTGGTCGGTAGTGGAAAGTCTTCCTGTATGCGAAGCAATCAAATACGCAGGAGCGGAACGTGAACAGTTAATTGAAAACTACAAAATAAGCCTTGCCAATTTGGGCAAATGCGGTATAAAGACAGTATGTTACAACTTCATGCCCGTTATCGACTGGATACGTACAGACTTGCAACACCCTTGGCCGGACGGTACCAGTTCCCTGTATTACGACCGTATCCGCTTCGCTTATTTCGACATCCGAATCCTGGAACGTGAAGGAGCTGGAAAGGATTATACTGAAGAAGAACTTCAGAAAGTTGCCGAGCTAGATAAGGTTATCACAGAAGCAGAAAAAGACGCTTTGATTGATACGATCATTGTCAAGACTCAAGGTTTTGTTAATGGCAATATCAAAGAAGGAGATAAAAATCCGGTTTCCATCTTCAAGCGGTTACTTGCTTTGTACAAAGATATAGACCGGGATGCTTTGCGTGAAAATATGTGTTACTTCTTATCTGCAATCATGCCTGTATGCGAAGAATATGGAGTTAATATGTGCGTACATCCGGACGACCCTCCATTCCAGGTATTAGGTTTACCACGTATCGTTACCAATGAAAATGATATTGAATGGTTTCTGAATGCCGTAAATAATCCTCATAATGGATTGACTTTCTGTGCAGGCTCTTTGAGTGCAGGCGAGCATAACGATACACGTGAGTTGGCTAAGAAATTTGCAAAAAGAACTCATTTCGTACATCTGCGCAGCACAGCTGCCATGCAAGGTGGAAACTTCATTGAAAGCTCCCATCTTACGGGAAGAGGACATCTGATTGACCTTATCCGTATCTTCGAAAATGAGAATCCGGGATTACCGATGCGTGTAGACCACGGACGAATGATGCTGGGAGATGAAGATAAAGGCTACAACCCGGGATATTCTTTCCACGGACGTATGCTGGCTCTTGCACAGGTAGAAGGAATGATGGCTGTGGTGGATGATGAGAAAGAACGACAGATAATATTATAATCATTACAGTATTCACAATAATAAAGGCTTCGTGAAAATCAAAGCTAAAACAGCCTTGATCTCATGAAGCCTTTAATTTATCATTTTATTAATATCTGTTTAGTCTTGCCCCCTCTCAAAACCAAAGCAAGTTGTTACAAAAGAATATTTGTTTTCGGGTCGATGGTCTTGTCGAGGATATAGGAAATATATCGTTTCATGGCGTCATAGTGTTCAGCCAAGAGAACTTTGTCTCCGTATTGCAGGTAACACTCCCAAGGAACTGTGATTCCGGCACTTCCCCACAGCAAACCACCGAATCCTCCACCCAAAGGAGCAATGTCCGGAAAGCGACCATCTTCCCGCTGTACATCACGCATAGAACGAAGGTATCTTCTCAAAAATTGAGGTACGTCCACCAGGTACGTAGCCGTACGGGAGAATACTGAAATATCTCCTGTAAAGGTTGCTCCTCCACTCCACCATCCTTCGGACAGCAAAGCACCGAGTGCATTTTGACCGGAATACCCCACATCTCCTACCACCGGAAAAGCGATAAAGTCACCGCCCTGCCCTAAAGGATTCAGATTGACAGAGCCAATCTGCTTGTCGGTATTGTCCACACTGTTTACTGCCATACTTCATCTATTAACCTTTAATCAAACAGAGAAGCTTACAGCAGTGAGCTCTTCTATCCACAAATGTAAGCCCAAAAGCCCACTGCTGTGAGCCTGTCTATTCACACCTGTAAGCTCTTGAGAAACAAGACAGCTTGCAAAAAGAATATAAGGAGCCATCATTACAATACTACAGGCCGACATAATATCCAACGGGGTATGAGAGCAAAAGTTACCCTCATGCTACCATCATACTTACCCTCATAGCTCAAGCACCGATGAATAAGGGGATTCAAGAGACTATGAGGGTATGACAGCAAAATTGAATAAAACTTTTAGTTGAAAAGTTACTTTATTCTCACTTTTCCTACAAAATCTTTCTTATCCACGTTCAACTCTTCCAATGTAGTCACCCGTTTACCGTTCAATACGATATTCTCGAACAGAATATTCTCTACTTTGCGGTTCTTATCATAACCTTCTATCAAGGAAGGATTGATATACTTGCCTGTACAAGAGATATTACGGAACACAATATCCTTCACGCCTCTTCCCGGACCGGTATTATACTTTTGGTTATACATCACACGAAGATGGAACAGTTGCCCTTCCTGAATATTTTCGACCCGAATATCCTCGAACGTTATGTTGCGTGCCAAGTTATGGTCTCCAACGTTGATGGTCATACATCCTTGATAATTGCGGTCGTCTTCATCATGCTCCAAGATATCGATATTTTTGAATAACATATCTTCGAGCACTTCATCTCCCGTCTTTGTATTGCCATGCGTACCGATATTAATGGGGTGCGCAATATCAGCCCAAAGAGTAGAATTCTGAACACGTACTTTCCGGCAATCTCCATAATAATTCCAACGGTGAGTATAGAAAGCAAGACAATCATCGGAATTACGCAGAAACACATCATCAATGACAATATCGGAGCAAGACATGAAATCCAGTCCGTCACTCCACCCTTGATAGCTGAATGATTTCAGGTTTTTGATGGTTATTCCTTGACTTTGTCCGCCGGAAACGGTATAGTGACGTGAATTGACAACAGTAATTCCATCAATCAATACATTTTTGGAATATGCCACCGATATGCCCTGTTGCGGTTCGAGCAACATACCATATCCCAGAATCTTCACATTTTCTACGCTGTCACAATTAAGACAGCCTTTCAGCACTGCCCCACCTTCCAAATAGACCGTAGTGTTGGAAGGAATACGGAAGCACTTGCCTGCCGCATCGGTAGGTTCATGGATACCGGACTCAAAATACATCACGTTCGGATCATTCTTATCAGGTATATCCTTAATTATCGGATTGGCAAATACGTGCAGATTATTCAAACGGTCACCGTTAAATTCTACAGATAGTTTTTGTGGCTTATCCAATGTGAACAGCAGAAAGTTTCCGTCTATCTTCGGCTGAATGCCTTTAGATAGTGGACGTACTATTGCCGAACGGATCTCTCCATTGTTCTTCCGTATTAATACTTCCACTTTACCGGAAAAATCAAACTGCACCATAGTTGCATCCGATTTTGTATCCATATCCACCTTTACGTTATATTCGAAAAGATCTACCCAATATTTTTCACCTGCTTGCCGTACTTTTACTGTGTAGTCGTCGTTGTGACGGGCATAGTAAATACCTTGCGGGACAGGGTATACGAGTATTTCCG
>OMAQ01001061.1_pt1 | contig 12813 bp, 10 predicted proteins | sample 1673461 | NCBI WGS metagenome assembly OMAQ01 (sample SAMEA103958112, study PRJEB25191) | human gut metagenome | biome: human-associated habitat [ENVO:00009003]; feature: intestine environment [ENVO:2100002]; material: feces | place: Germany | collected 2013/2015
TTGGTGATCCCTTTGCCAAACCATGCTGTCTCCGGAAAGCCCGCTAAACAACAGCTTTCCAGTGTAGTTGCTTGATTTTTTTACCCACAACTATGCACGAAGAGCCAAAATCCTTGTGAATGCATGGTTTTAGGCAGTTTACCTTAGGGGCGTTTGAGTCAAGATTGTTACAATCTGACACTTCAATAGCATACCTGCTGAGGTCATGTAATGTCAGAAGACAAAACACAGGACACGGTAGAGGAAGAGAAGGTCGGCCCGGGTGCCTACATCGCACTTTTGGCCGCTTTGGTTTTCTTCTCCGGTATTTTTTACAAGATTGACGGCTACAAGTGGCTCGGAGCACTTGACTTCACCACGCTTGCGGGTGCCTTCGGTCAGATCAGCGGCAAGACTTTTGTCGGTTCCGGCGGTATCGGCGCACGCTCGGGCTTTCTGTTTGCCCTGTCGCTTGTGCCCACCGTGATGCTTGCTCTGGGGATTCTTGAAATTGTCACGTACTACGGCGCCATCCGTGCCGCTCAGAAACTGATGACACCGCTTCTGTACCCGATTCTCGGTATTCCGGGCCGCACGGGCCTTGCCCTCATTACCGACCTGCAGAGTACGGACGCGGGTGCTGCTCTTACCAAGGGCCTTGCCGATCAGGGGCAGATTACGAAAAAAGACCTGGTCGTGATGTGCGCCTGGCAGTATTCGGGCGCAGGGCTCATCAACAACTACTTTGCCATCGGTTCGGCCTTGTTTGCGGCTTGCCTGGTGCCGGTTGTGATTCCGCTTATTGTGATGTTTATTCTGAAGTTTGTGGGTGCCGTGCTTGTCCGCATTCTGCTTAATACCGTTTACAGGAAGGATTTTCAGTCATGAGTGAACAGGCTGTGAAAACCGCCAAGCAAAGCGGCAATCCTCTGGATATCTTCATTACCGGCGCCCGCAAGGGGTTCGGTGTCGCCATCAACAATCTGCTGCCCAACGTGCTGATGGCCTTTGTGCTTGCGCACATTTTGGGTTTGCTCGGCGTACTGGATTTTCTCGGCACGCACTGCGCGGGCATCATGGGGCTTTTTGGCCTTTCCGGTGAATCGATCACGGTGTTGCTCACGGCCTGGCTGTCGGCTTCTGCTGGTACCGGCGTTGCCGTGAGCCTTCTCGCGAGCGGACACATCACGCCGCACGACGTGACGATTCTGCTGCCCGCCATCTTCCTGATGGCGTCCCAGATTCAGTACATGGGGCGTCTTTTGGGTGTGGCTGACTGCCCGAAGCGTTACTGGCCGATGCTGATGGTCAACTCCATCCTCAACGCCGTGTTTGCCCTCATCATCATGAATGTTCTGCTCGCATTCTGGAAATAATCCGGTTTAAGCCGGTCTGAGGCAGAAGGCGGTTATCCCGACAACCGGGGTGACCGCCTTTTTTCATGCCTTTGCCGGACGCTGTCCGCCTCTGCCGTCCCTCGGTACAATTAATCGGTTAAATGCTTAAAACCGCCCGAACTTTCTGTCAGACAAAGGGCGTAAAACCACTAAAAGGAATCGTATTGTGATTAACGTTGTTGTTCTTGCCGCGGGACTCGGTAAACGGATGCATTCGTCGCTGCCGAAGGTGCTTCAGCCGATTGCCGGCTCCCCGATGATTCATCATGTTCTGAAGACCGTGCAGGCGCTGCCCGATGTGAGCCGCACGGTGGTTGTGATCGGTCACGGCGCCGATGAGGTAAAGGCCTCTTTAACGGACTTCCCCGCCGTGTCGTTTGCCCTGCAGCAGCCGCAGCTCGGGACCGGACACGCTCTGCAGCAGGCGCTGCCGCTTCTGGATCCGGCCGCAGAGATGACCCTGGTGCTTTTGGGTGACGTGCCGCTGATTCAGCCCGAAACCATTGCGCGTCTGAGAGACGCCGCCGGTGACGGCATGGCGCTTTTGACGGCTGTGCTGCGTAACCCCACCGGTTACGGGCGGATTCTGCGCCAAAGGGGCCGCATCGTGGCAATTGTTGAGCAAAAGGACGCCACCGAAGGCCAGAAACAGATTCGTGAAATCAACACAGGGATCATGCTGCTGCCCACTGCGCGCCTTGCGGGCTGGCTTTCGGAATTAAAGCCCGCCAACGCGCAGTCTGAGTACTATCTCACTGATGTTATCGGCCTTGCGGTCCGTGACGGCGTGCGCATCAGCTCGGCCCGCCCGAGAAGAAGTTTTGAAGTCGAGGGGGTGAATTCCAAGACGCAGCTTGCACGCCTTGAGGGGATCTGGCAGGACTACAGGGCAGAGCAGCTTACCGATGCCGGCGTGACGGTGATTGACCCCTCGCGCCTTGACGTGCGCGGGGAACTCACCTGCGGCGAAGACGTGGTGATTGATGTGGGCTGCGTCTTCGAAGGCAACGTCAGGCTCGGCAACCGTGTGCATGTGGGACCTTACTGCGTAATCCGTAATGCGGTGATTGCCGATGACGTACGGATTGAACCCTTTACGCACATTGACGGCGCCGAGGTGGGCGCGGGCAGCAAAGTGGGGCCCTACGCCCGTCTGCGACCGCAGACCAAATTGGCCCAAAACGTGCATATCGGCAACTTTGTGGAACTGAAAAAGTCTGACGTTGCCGCTGAAAGCAAGATCAACCACCTCTCCTACATCGGAGATACAACCGTCGGCGCGCGCGTCAATATCGGCGCGGGCACCATCACCTGCAACTATGACGGCGTCAACAAATTCCGTACCGTGATCGGAGACGATGCCTTTATCGGGTCAGATACGCAGCTTGTGGCTCCCGTGACGGTGGGCGCCGGTGCAACGCTCGGCGCGGGGACCACGCTCACGCACGATGCGCCCGAAGGTAAGCTCACGCTTTCGCGGGTGCATCAGAAAACGGTGGAAGGGTGGGAACGCCCCAAAAAGGCTGAGGCGAAGTAACTGAACCGGACACACGCTCAGGGAGAGATCTATGTGCGGAATTGTGGCCGGAGTCAGTACCGGCAGAATCATGCCCGTCCTTTTAGAGGGCTTAAGGCGTCTTGAGTACCGCGGCTACGACAGCTGCGGCGTTGCGGTGATTGAAGACGGAAAAATCCGTCGTGCGCGCTCCGTGCAGCGTGTGCATGAACTCATTGAGCAGGTCGAAAACGAGAAAATCGACGGCACGATCGGTATTGCCCACACCCGCTGGGCCACGCACGGCAAGCCCGTTGTGGAAAACGCGCACCCGCATATTGCAGGCGGGCGCATTGCGCTCGTGCATAACGGCATCATTGAAAATTTTGCCGAACTGCACGATGAACTGCAGGCCAAAGGCGTGGTCTTTACGAGTCAGACGGATACGGAGGTGCTCGCGCACCTTGTGAATTCCTACTACGAGGGAGACCTTCTTGCGGCCGTGCAAAAGGCTTTAAACCGCGTGCGCGGAGCATACGCCATCGCCGTTTTTGCGCTCAATGAACCGCAGCGCATTGTGGCGGCGCGTCAGGGGTCGCCCCTGGTGGAAATTTCGTGGCTAGCGACGCAATGGCTCTGGCAGGCGTCACCGACAACATCATTTTCCTTGAAGACGGTGATGTGGCTGACGTGACGCTTGGAAACGTCCGGATTTTTTCGCACAAAGGGACGGACTATTCGGCTGTTTGCCGCAAGCCCATGCGGGTGCAGACGTATTCGGGTGCGGCAGAGCTCGGCCCCTACCGTCACTACATGCAGAAGGAAATCTTTGAGCAGCCCCGCGCAATTGCCGACACGCTCGAAGGCGTGGAAGGCATCACGCCCACGATTTTCGGCCGTCAGGCGGCAGAGGTTTTCCCGGGCGTCAAGCGCATTCTGATGCTTGCCTGCGGAACGAGCTACTACGCGGCGCTTACCGCCAAGTACTGGCTGGAGTCGGTGGCGGGCATCGCCTGCGACGCGGAAGTGGCCAGTGAATACCGCTACCGCACGCCCGTGACGGATCCGGAGACGCTTGTGGTGACGATTTCGCAGTCGGGCGAAACCGCGGATACGATTTCGGCGCTCAAATTTGCGCAGAGCCGCGGCATGGACAAGACGCTCACGATCTGCAACGTGGCGCAAAGCGCCCTGGTGCGCGAAAGCCGTCTGCACTACATCACGCGCGCGGGTGTCGAAATCGGGGTGGCAAGCACCAAGGCCTTTACAACACAATTGACGGCGCTTTACCTCCTTACGCTGGTCTTTGCCAAGATCAGGGGAAGGCTGACTGCAGAGGCTGAGGCCGACGCTTTAAACCGTTTGCGGCATATTCCAACGGCGCTTACCGCAGTGCTTGCGCTGGAACCCCAGATCATCGCCTGGGCCGAACGGTTTGCCCGCAAGGAGCACGCGCTTTTTCTGGGACGCGGCATGCACTATCCGATTGCGCTTGAGGGGGCACTGAAACTCAAGGAAATCAGCTATATCCACGCTGAAGCCTACCCGGCCGGGGAATTAAAGCACGGGCCTCTGGCGCTTGTGGATGAAAACATGCCCGTGGTGACGATTGCGCCCAATGACGAGCTCATTGAAAAATTAAAGAGCAACATGCAGGAGGTGCGGGCCAGAGGCGGTGAACTTTATGTGTTTGCCGACGCCGACACGGCGATTGCCCCCGCCGACAACATGCACGTGATTCAGATGCCGGAAAACTACGGTGATCTCTCGCCCGTGCTGCATGCGGTGCCTCTGCAGCTTTTGGCGTATCACACGGCCCTGGCGCGCGGCACCGACGTTGACAAACCGCGGAATCTCGCAAAAAGCGTGACGGTCGAATAAGCAAAACTACAAAGACGCGGTCGGTTGCCCGAGAGTATGATTTTTTCCCGTAGTGCTCCGGTCAAAGAGGGCCTTATCCCTTAAACCGGCGCGTTTAGCCATGATGTCGGGAGGCAGGTGCTCAATGCCTGTTTTCCCGTGTTTGTTGCAGGTTTAGTTATGGAAAAGAAAAACATCGATTGGGCCAAGCTCGGCTTCGGCTACACGAAAACGGACTACCGCTGGCAGTCTGAATGGAAGGACGGCGCCTGGGATCAGGGCGGACTGATTACCGATGAGCACATCAGCCTTCTGGAATCGGCCTGTGTGTTTCACTACTCGCAGAGCTGCTTTGAGGGCCTGAAGGCCTACACGACGAAGGACGGCCATATCGTCACTTTCCGTCCGGACTTAAACGCCAAGCGCATGGCCGACTCAGCGGCCCGCCTTGAGATGCCCGCCTACCCGGTGGAGTGTTTCGTGCATGCCGTGGAAGAAGTGGTGCGCGCCAATGCCGCCTGGGTTCCGCCCTACGGTACGGGCTGCACGCTTTACATCCGCCCCGTGATGATCGGCTCGGGCCCGCAGATCGGTGTGGCGCCGGCTCCTTCGTATCTTTTCCGCGTTTTCTGCATGCCGGTGGGCGCCTACTTTAAGGGCGCCGTCAAGCCCCTGAAGGTGCGCATCGCGGAATACGACCGCGCGGCACCTCACGGCACGGGCCACATTAAGGCGGGTCTTAACTACGCCATGAGCCTGTACCCGACCATGGAAGCGCACCGCGAAGGCTACGCTGAAAACATTTACCTCGATCCGCAGACCCGCACGTATATTGAAGAAGCGGGCGGCGCCAATGTGCTCTTTGTTGACAAGGACAATCAGCTCATTGTGCCGAAGAGCCCCTCGATTCTGCCGTCCGTCACGCGCCGTTCGCTCGTGTATGTGGCCGAACACTATCTCGGACTCAAGGTGATCGAACGCCCGGTGGCGCTTGCCGAAGTCAAGGACTTTAAGGAATGTGCGCTCTGCGGTACGGCGGCCGTGATGGCGCCCGTTGGTGAAATTCATACCGCCGACGGCGTGATCCGCTTCCCCTCGGGCATGGAAAAGATGGGTGAAGTCACGGCGAAGCTGCGCAGCACCCTCACCGGTATTCAGGACGGCGAAATTGAAGCGCCTGAAGGCTGGATTGACGTGATTGTCTGATAAGACACAGACGCGCGGAGTTGTCTCTTTTACGCGCGTAAAAAAAGGCGCCGTCAGAAATTGTCTGAGGCGCCTTTTTTGCGGTCCGGAAAACCGCGTTTATGAGGCAATGAAACTCTTGATGCCCGAGCCCACAAACTGTACGCCGATGCAGATCAGGATAAAGCCCATGAGTTTGCCCAAAACGGCCATGCCCGAAGGCCCGAGGTGGTCCGAGCAGTATTCGCTCGAGCGCAGCGTAATCCAGGCAATAAGGCTCGTGCCCGCGATCGCAAGCCCCGTCATTAAAAAGGCCGTAATCATCTGCGTGCGGTCCGTGAGTTCGGCAATTTCGGTGGAAAAGCCGATCACGACGGCGATGGTACCGGGCCCTGCAATACCGGGCATGGCAATCGGAAAGAACGCGTAATCCTCTTTGTTGCGGCGCACCATCGGGGCGTTATTGGGGGAGTTGCCGCCGAAAAGCATCTGGTAGCCGATCATGGCAATCACCAGGCCGCCCGCGATACGCATGGCGCTGTAGCTGATGCCGAAAAACGCGAGCAGCATGTTGCCGGCAATCAGACTGACGATCATCACCAGGAATGAATAAATCGCAGCCCAGTTGGCCTGCTGATGGCGCTGCTCGCGCGTCATACCGACCGTCAGGCTCACAAACAGCGGAATTTTGGAAGGCGGATTGGTAATGACGACAAGCGAAACCAGCGCGCCGAAAAAATACTGCAGGTGAAGCAGGTCCAACATGATTGTTAACGCCGCAAACGGGTGGGGAGAAGTCAAAACGTCCGGTGCAGGCAGAACGGAAGCCCCCTGCCGGAAGGCAACGCCATTGTAGGCCTGGCTAAGCAAAAACACGTAACCGCGTTCTATCGCCGTACGGCCTCAGATCAAAAACAGACTCAATTGTTTACAAACTGTAAGAAAGCGCGTAACGCAGGGAAATAAAGCACATTAAAATGTTGAATCCTCGTTCAGTTAAGAAAATGTCCGGGGCTTTTTGTCTTTGTTTCAGGCCTCCCGGGCCTTAACTGCCTCCCTTTTTCGGGTGACTCAGCTTTACGGAGCTTTATCAATGTCGTTCAAATTTCGCCCTCTGACTACCGCTGCGGCAGCGGTTTGCATTGCGATTGCGCTTGCCGGCTGCGGCAACAAACAGTCGGCGCAGCAGATGAAGGCGCCTGCGACGCAGGTTGAAGTGGCTCAGATGCAGCTTGCTTCCGCAACACTGCGTGCGGAACTGCCGGGCCGCACCAGCGCCTACCGCGTCGCCGAGGTCCGCCCCCAGGTCACGGGCATCATTGAAAAGCGCCAGTTTGAGGAAGGCGCCGAAGTCAAAGCCGGCGATTCGCTCTATCAGATTGACGCAAGCCTTTATAAGGCCCAGGTTCTCTCGGCGCAGGCCGCCTTAAAGCAGGCCGAAGCCACGCTCGTACTGCGTCAGGCCGACGCCAGGCGTTCCGCTCAGCTTGTCAAAGCCAATGCAGTGAGCAAACAGTCCGATGATTCAGCCCAGGCGCAGCTCAAAGTCGCCGTGGCTGAGGTGGCTGCCGCCAAGGCCGCCCTTGAAACGGCAAGCATCAATCTGCGCTACACCAAGGTCACAAGTCCTATTTCCGGTCAGGTTTCCTTGTCTGAAGTAACGCCCGGGGCCCTGGTGACGGCCAATCAGGCCTCGCGTCTGACGGTCGTGCAGCAGCTCGATCCGATTTACGTTGACGTGACGCAGTCCTACGATGTGATGGACAAAATCCGCTCCAACATTGCCGCAGGCCGCTTAAAGGCAAGTGACGAAGGTGCGGAAGTCACGCTCATGCTCGATAACGGTGTGGCCTATCCCCATAAGGGGCGCCTCACCTTTAAGGATGCTTTGGTGGATCAGACCACGGGCACCGTGCGCATCCGTGCGGTCTTTCCCAATCCGGACCGCCGCCTGATGCCGGGGCAGTATGTGCGTGCCGTCATCAATGAAGGCGTACAGCACAACATCATCAAGCTCGATCAGCGCGCGACGATGCGTCACACCAACGGCAAACCCTATGTGTTTGTCGTCACCAAGGACAATAAGGTCGAGACGCGTGATATTGAAGTGAGCGGCACCGAAGGCGCTTTCTGGATTGTGACGGGGGGCCTGAAGGCCGGTGACCGCGTCATTGTCGAAGGGGTTCTCAAGGTCCGCCCGGGGGCGACTGTTTCGCCCGTTGAGGCCGGTGCCGCCCATAAGGCTCCTCAGAAGCAGTAAAAACGCGGGAGAGACTGAACTATGTTGAGCCGCTTTTTTGTCGACCGCCCGATTTTTGCCTGGGTGGTCGCTATCGTGATCATGCTGGCAGGTCTGCTGTCGATCTTTAACCTGCCGGTTTCTCAGTATCCGCGTATCGCACCGCCTCAGGTGACGGTTTCGGCAACCTACCCGGGTGCCTCGGCTGAAACGATGTCGCGTACGGTGACGCAGATCATCGAGCAGAACATGACGGGTCTGGACGGCCTTTTGTACATGAGTTCCACGTCGGACTCCACGGGCCGCATGACGATTACGCTCACCTTTGAGGCCGGCACCAACCCGGATATTGCTCAGGTGCAGGTGCAGAACAAGCTCTCGATGGCTGAGCCCACGTTGCCTGAGATCGTCAAGCGTCTGGGTGTCGTGGTGCAAAAGAGCTCTGCGTCCTTCCTGATGGTTGTGGGCTTTGTGGACCGCTCGCACCGCATGAATTCCGGTGACTTGGGCGACTACCTCACCAACAACATCGAAGAGCCTCTGGCGCGCGTCAAGGGTGTCGGTGAAACCACGGTGTTCGGTGCGTCCTACGCCATGCGTATCTGGATGGATCCGGAGCTTATGAATAAATATAAGCTCATGCCCTCGGACGTTTCCTCGGCGATTTCGCAGCAAAACGTCCAGGTGGCGGCCGGTGACATCGCCGGTCAGCCTACCAACGGCAAGCGCATGATCACCGCCACGATCCGCGCGAGTTCCCTGATGACGACCTCAGACGAGTTTGCCAACATCGCGTTAAAGACGATGCCTGACGGCTCGGTTGTGCGCATCAAGGATATCGGTACGGTTGAGCTCGGTCAGGAAACCTATACCTTTGAAGGTAAGTTTGACGGCTATCCCTCTTCGGGTATCGCCATTAAGCTCGCCGCGGGCGCCAACGCTCTTGACACGGCGGCGCGCGTGCGCGACAAGGTGCAGGAACTCTCCGCGTACTTCCCCGAAGGCGTTGAGGTGATTTACCCCTTTGATACCACGCCCTTTGTGAAAAAGGCGCTGGAAGAAGTGGTGAAGACTCTGATTGAGGCCATCATCCTCGTGGTGGGCGTGATGTACCTCTTTCTTCAGAACTGGCGCGCGACGATTATTCCGACGATTGCCGTGCCGGTGGTGCTTCTGGGTACGTTTGCCGTGCTCGGCATCTTGGGCTACTCAATCAACATGCTCACGATGTTCGGCCTTGTGCTTGCCATTGGCCTCTTGGTGGACGACGCCATTGTCGTGGTGGAAAACGTCGAACGCGTAATGAGTGAGGAAGGGGCAGATCCCCGGTCCGCAACGATTAAGTCCATGGGCCAGATTCAGGGGGCCCTGATCGGTATCGCCATGGTACTTTCGGCCGTGTTTATTCCGATGGCCTTTTTCGGCGGTTCCACCGGCGTGATCTACCGTCAGTTCTCCGTGACGATCGTCTCCTCGATGGTGCTTTCAGTCATTGTGGCTCTGACTTTGACGCCCGCGCTCTGCGCCTCGATGCTCAAGCAGGTGAAGGCCGGAGCACACCTTGAGCGCGGCGGCTTTTTCGGAAAATTCAACAGCGGCTTTCGGTCGCTCACGAACGGCGTGCGCTCCTCGGTGCGCGCACTGGTGCACCGCATCGCCCGCGTGATGGTGATTTACCTTGTGCTCTGCGGCACGCTGGTCTGGGGCTACATGCATCTGCCGAGCGCCTTTATGCCGTCGGAAGACCAGGGTGTGCTGCTCATGATGATGCAGGCACCCGCGGGCGCCACGGCCGAGCGCACCGATAAGGCGCTTGACCGCTTCCAGAAGACGGTTGCACAGGCTGAAAAAGACGATGTTGCCTCAATCTTTTACGTGCGGGGCTTCTCCTTTGCCGGTACCGGTCAGAATAACGCCATGGGCTTTTTAAAGCTCAAGGACTGGGATGACCGAAAGACGGACAAGTCCAGTGTCCAGGCTATTATGGGCCGCGTGCAGGGATTGCTTTTTTCGCCGCAGTTTAAGGACGTTCTTGGCTTTGCCTTCCCGCTGCCGCCCGTGCCTGAACTCGGTGTGGCCGACGGCTTTGACTTCTACCTGCAGGACCGCTCCGGCCGAGGGCACGACAACCTCATGCAGGTGATGGGGCAGTTCCTCGCGGCCGCCAACGCCGATCCCCGTCTGCAGCAGGTGCGCCATAACGGTATGGCCGACTCCCCGATGCTGCAGGTCAATATCGACTACGACAAGGCCCGTGCGCTCGGGGTGTCCGACAACATGATCAACGACACGCTCAATTCCGCCATCGGTTCGAGCTACGTCAACGACTTCATGGATCAGGGCAAACTCAAGAAGGTCTACATCCAGGGTATTGAAAGCTCGCGTGCCGAAATCGAGGATATCGGTAAGTGGCATGTGCGCAACAGTGCGGGTGAAATGGTTCCGTTCTCATCGTTCCTTACGACGGAATGGATTTACGGTTCGCCCCGTCTGGAGCGCTTTAACGCGCTTGATGCCGTCAACATTCAGGGGTCTCCGGCGCCCGGCGTTTCTTCCGGTCAGGCCATGGCCGCGGTGGAAGAAATCCTGCAGCAGATGCCGCCGGGATATTCCATCGAATGGAACGGCGTGTCCTATCAGGAACGTGTGGCGGGCGGCAATGCCGGTCCCCTGTACGCCGTGTCGCTGCTCGTGGTGTTCCTTGCACTTGCCGCTCTGTATGAATCCTGGTCGATTCCTGTGGCTGTGATTCTGGTGGTGCCCCTGGGTGTGTTGGGTGCTCTGGGACTGACGGCTCTGTGCGGCAAGGAAAACGACGTGTACTTCCAGGTGGGGCTCCTGACCACCGTGGGGCTTGTCGCGAAAAACGCCATTTTGATTGTGGAATTTGCCCGCGAGCTCTTTGAAAGCGGCATGGACGCGCTTGCGGCCGTTGTGGAAGCCGTGCGTCTGAGACTGCGTCCGATTGTGATGACGTCTCTCGCTTTCGGTCTCGGTGTGATTCCGCTTGCAACCGCCACGGGTGCGGGCGCGGGTGCGCAGTCCGCGATCGGTGTGGCCGTTTTGGGCGGTATGCTTACCGGTACGTTCCTCTGCATCTTTTTTGTGCCGGTGTTTTATGCTCTGATCATTCAGATCTCCGGCCGCAAGAAGGACAAGACAGCCGCGGCTCCTGTAACCGATGAGAAGGAAACCAATCATGCGTAAGATTTTCACGCTTTTACCGCTGACGGCAGCGCTGCTTCTGACGGGCTGCGTGTCGCTCGCGCCTGATTACGAAAGACCGCAGGCACCGGTGGAAGAGGCCTGGCCGCAGGATGAGGCGGTTAAAAACGCCAAACTTCTGACCGAAGGCCTGGCCGACTGGGCGAGTTTCTTTACCGATGCAAGGCTTAAAAAACTCATTGAGCAGGGGCTTGCGCAGAACCGCTCGCTGAGATCGGCCTTCTACAGTGTGGAAGAGGCGCGCGCTCAGTACGGTGTGTCGCGGGCGGAACTCTTCCCGTCTGTGGCGGCCGCTGCCGGTGAGTCGGCGGCGCGCTCCGTGTCGCGTACGGGTTCAAGCATCAACCGCACCTACTCAGCAACCGCGATGGCTTCTTATGAGCTCGATCTTTTCGGGCGCGTGAGAAACCTTAACGAAATGGCGCTGCAGGCGTTTTTCCAGACGCAGGCCGCGCAGCGCACCGTGCAGATGACGGTGATTACCGACATTGCACAGACGTGGCTCGCGCTGGGCGCCTCCAAGATGCAGTACAAGCTTGCGAGGGAAACGCTCACAAGCCAGGAAGAAAGCTACCGGCTCATTGTCAGAAGTTACGAGCTCGGGGCCTCAAGCCAGCTTGACGTGCAGCAGGCCGCTCAGACCGTGGCCGCAGCTCAGGCCGCGGCCGTGCAGGCTGAGCGCGCGGTTTCACAGTACAGAAATGCCCTGCGGCTTTTGGTGGGCGGCACCTACGATCCGGCCCTCGAACCCGAAGGCATCGAAACCGCGACGGTTGCCGCGGTGTCGGTTGCCGGCAACATTCCGAGTGAAGTGCTTTTAAACCGCCCGGACATTGCGCAGGCTGAAGCCGTGTTGCGCTCAGCCAACGCCAATATCGGCGTTGCGCGTGCGGCGTTTTTCCCGAGTATTTCGCTCACCGGAGCTTTCGGGGGCGGCAGCACGCAGCTCTCCGACCTCTTTGATCACGCCACCAAGATCTGGAGCTGGGCTCCGCAGATTTCGCTGCCCATCTTCACGGGCGGCGCAAACATCTCCAACCTCAGAGCGGCTGAGGCGCGGCAGAAGTCGGCGCTTGCGGACTACGAGGCGGCGATTCAGGCGGCCTTTAAGGATGTGGCCGATGCTCTGGCGATGGAAGGGACCGTTGAGCGGGAACTCTCCGCCCGGCGCGACTTTGCCAAGGCCGCTGCAGAAAGCTACCGCCTTGCCACGGAGCGCTACAAAAACGGTGCCGACAGCTACCTTTCGGTTTTGGACAGCCAGAGAACGAACTTCTCCGCACAGCAGGCTCTGATCACCGCGGAACTTTCGCGCGCGGCAAGCCTCATTACGCTTTATAAGGCCATGGGAGGTGCCTCTGAACTGGCCGAGCCCGAAGGGGAGAGCAAATGACGGCTCCGGACGAAACGGCCGCGGCAAGCCGCGGCCGTAA
>OMAQ01001064.1_pt1 | contig 12802 bp, 9 predicted proteins | sample 1673461 | NCBI WGS metagenome assembly OMAQ01 (sample SAMEA103958112, study PRJEB25191) | human gut metagenome | biome: human-associated habitat [ENVO:00009003]; feature: intestine environment [ENVO:2100002]; material: feces | place: Germany | collected 2013/2015
TATCAAGTTTTATTTATATTGGAGGAATTATTATGCGAAAACAGCAAGAGAAAACTGATCGTTTGTCACTTATCATTCTGGCAGCCTTCCTGGTTTTGAGCACCTCGCATTTCATGTGCCGCTTTGATGCCAGTGGTTATATAGAAGGCCTGTTCGAAAAAGCATGGGCCGGACAAGTACAGTCAGCAGCTCAGGTTCAGCCTGCTGCAGCAGTTGTACCTGCCGCAGATGCTTTAGCTGCGGCACCAAAAGTACAAACTATAGCCCGTAATCCTTTTATGGCTCCGGCAGCAATGCTCAACAAGCCAACTGTGCATCCCGGTGCAGTTATCGGAGGCGGTGCACCTGTTTATGCAGCTCAGCCTGTTTTACGCGGCATCATCAATAACGGAGTCAAACAGCTGGCCATTATCGAATTTAACAACACCAGTAATTATTACAAAGATGGTCAAAGCTTCGGCGATTATACTGTTGCCGCTATCGGCATCGATTCTGTTGACCTGAGCCATCCGCAAAATCCGCTTCATTTGACCCTAGGGAGGAATAACTAATGCATTCTTGGAAAAAATCGCTGCGAAGCACTACTCTCGCCGCACTTTTGGCCTTCAGCAGCACTACTGTTGCTTTGGCCGCACCTAACGTTACCTTAAATGTGCACGACGGCGAAGTTCGCGACGTTTTGACTGCTATTTCCGCTCTTTCGGATGCCAGTATCGTTACTGACGAATCTGTTAAAGGTAAAATTACTATTGCCTTAGATAATGTGCCGTTCAACACTGCTATCAAGCTTATCACCAGTGCCAAAGGACTGGCATATCGCATGGTCGACGGCGTTATTTTGGTTTCCACCCAGGAAAATCTGAACAAGTTCAACGGCAGCGTCAATGTTTTTAAGCTGAATTATGCCAAAGCAGAAGATGTTAAAAATGCTTTGAATGATATTCTGGAAAGTGAAAAGAAAATCAGTATCGACCCTATCACCAATTCTATTCTGTTCAGCGGCAGCAGCACAGATGAAGAGCGTGTACGCTCGGCAATCAAAGCGATGGACGTTGCTACCAAACAGATCACTTTGGAAGCCAAGATCATTTCTATCAACAAAGAAGACAGTAAAAACCTGGGCATCAACTGGAATTGGGATAAGATACCACAGAACAGTGAGGACAGCAGTAACAGCAGCAATAACGATGATGATGATGAAGATTTCGGCGGCGTAGTTCACTTTGGCGCCAGCTATGAATTCCGTTTTAACGCGACACTCAACGCACTGTTTGCTAATGGCAAGGCCAAAATTTTAGCGACTCCGCGTATTATCACCGTTCCCGGTAAAGAAGCAAGTATCTTTATCGGTGACCATATTCCTGTTTTGACTGAGAAAATCGAAAACGGTATTACCGTCAACACTACTGAATATGTAGATGCCGGTATCAAGCTCACCTATACTCCGCTCGTCAGCGAAGACGATATGATCACCTCAGCCGTACATACCGAAGTCAGCACGCCGACACTGGTTTCTGAAATCAAAAATTATAAGATCACCAGCCGTACTGCCGATACTTATGTAAGAATGCGCAATGGTGAAACACTGATCATCGGCGGCCTGATCAATGAAGAAGAGCAGAAAAATATTCAGAAGATCCCCTTCCTCTCCAATATTCCTATTTTAGGTGAACTGTTCAAAAACCGCAGCACAACTAAAAATAAAACTGAGGTTATGATGATCCTGACGCCGCATATTACAGAAGCAGGCGCGTCCCCGGCTATTTATGATACTCAGTCCCTGGAAAATGAATTTAAGGATTTCGATGATAACAGATTCCTGAAAGATATCAAAAAATCCGAGCGTTCTCAGGCTGAAGCTAAAATCAAAGCCCAGCAGAAAGAACTGGCAAAGGAAATGAAGGAACTGCAAAAAGAGTTTGGCGACGATAAGACCAAGGCTCCGCAGTCAGGTTCGATGCGTGACCGCGTCAACCAAATCTTAAACGAAGATAAATAAAAAGTAAGAGCTATCGCAGTAAAAGCGATAGCTCTTTTTGTCTGTCTTTTTATATATTTTTATACCTGTCAGCTATTGTTTTGAATTTACGTACCTCTGCTTCAATATCATCTGCTGCCAAAATCCCGCTGACAATAGCTGCGCCGTTGACACCGGTTTGCAGTACCTGTTCAAAATTGGTGCTGTTGACGCCTCCGATACCGACAAGAGGTGCCGTAACAGCCTGTCTGATACTTTGCAGTCCGTCAAGACCTAAATAACCGGCATCATTTTTGGTAGTGGTGCCAAACACCGCACCGCAGCCCAAATAGTCAGCACCATCCGCAAGCGCTTGCCTGGCTTCTTCAGGGTTATGAGCCGATGCGCCAATAACTGCCTGCTCGCCTAACAGCCTGCGCACTACAGTAACCGGCAAATCGCTTTGCCCCACGTGCACACCGTCTGCCTGAACAGCCAACGCGATATCAAGCCTGTCGTTGATCAGCAGAGGTACATGATAAACAGCACACATTTTTTTCAGCAGCAGCGCCCGTTCAAGCAGCACACGACTGTCAGCATTTTTATCGCGATATTGCAGCAGGGTCACGCCGCCTTTAAGTGCGGCTTCAATGCAGGCAGCGAAATCACGTCCCTGCAAAAATCCGGTATCTGTTACCAAATATACACTGTAATCTATTTTCAGCTTCATTTTCTCCATCTCACTGCTTCCGTTCCGGGTCCAAATGCAGCACGTTCCATTTTGTCGTAACGTGATAAACACCGTCAAACAGCCTTGTTTTAAACATTCCCGGTCCGTCTTTTGTTTCCATAAACCCTGCGGCCAGTTCTGCCGCCTGCCCCATTATGACTATACCTAAAGCGGCTGCCAGCAATGGGTCTTTTGTTACTGCAGCGCAGCAGGCACATAACGTCGTTGTCATACATCCGGCTCCTGTGATCTGCGTCAGCAGCTCATGTCCGCCAGTCAGAACTAAAGCCTGTTTCCCGTTGCTGACATAATCAGTAACGCCTGTAACAGCAAAAACACAGTTATATTTTTCCGCAGCGTCCTTCGCTACCCTTAACCCATCAGTCACATTGCCATTTGAATCTACGCCTCTGCCTTCAGCTTTTTCTTCCAATAATGCCAGACATTCAGCGTAATTACCGCGCACGATAGTTACCAGTCCTTCGTTTAAAAGCTTCAGCGCAAAAACTAAACGCAGCTTGGATGCCATAACTCCTACAGGATCTAAAACTACTGCGATGCCTTTATTTTTAGCTGCTGCAGCCGCTGTTTCCATTGCCTGCATTTTTGCTTTGGCAATAGTTCCCAGATTCAATACCAATGCATCAGCATTAGAAGTTATTTCAACTACTTCCTCCGCTTCATCGGCCATTACTGGCGAAGCACCTGCACACAAAGTGATATTGGCGCAGTCTCCCGCCGTCACATAATTAGTCAAATGATGGATAACAGGCCTTTTTTCACGTACAGCATCAACGATCAAGCCAAATTGCCCTTTGATGACCAAACTCATTTTAACCAGCCTGCCTTTCTGTACAAATCAACAAAATGATGTGTCGGGCCACAGCCGCCGCCGATCGGCAAACTGTATTCTATCGCTTCTGTTACATAAGCCTTCGAAGCCGCAACGGCATCCGCCAGGCTCAGACCCTGGGCAAGGTTTGCCGCCAGCGAACTGGATAATGTGCAGCCGGTACCATGCGTATTTTTTGTGTCGATGCGATCTCCCATAAACCAGCGTTCTGTACTGCCATCAAACAGCAGGTCATCAGCGCTGCCGTTCAAATGACCACCTTTGACCAAAACAGCTTTGGCACCCAACTCTAAAATACGTTCGGCAACAGGTAGCATTTCTTCCTTCATCGTCACCTTCATACCGCTGATAACTTCTGCTTCCGGCAAATTAGGTGTTACCAGTGTTGCCAATGGCAGCAGCTCTTGGACCAGTGTCGCACAGGCTTCCGGTGCCAGCAGCGGATAACCGCTTTTAGAAATCATTACCGGGTCCAGCACCACGATCTGTGGTTTATAATAACGCAATCTATCGGCAATCGTTTTGATGATTTCCGGCCTTGATACCATACCTATTTTTACCGCATCAACGCGTATATCGTCAAATACCGCATCGATCTGCGCCTCGATCACCCCAGCGTCTATATCCTGCACCATCGTCACACCCTGTGTGTTTTGCGCTGTTACAGCAGTAATAACGCTCATACCAAAGGTGCCATGTGCGGCAAAGGTTTTCAAATCAGCCTGTATTCCGGCTCCGCCGCTGGAATCACTGCCTGCTATCGTTAATAAATGTTTCATTTCTTCTCCTATCTGCAGACTGTCTTACTAAAATCTTCAGATTCAGTACCGCAAGCAAAACGGGCACGGGCCTAAGAGTAAGCACCATGCCCGTTTAAATTATAAAATTAAAGAACGCTTTTTACTTTAGCAACCAGATTCTCAACAGTAAAACCATATTTTTCCATCATTACATCGCCAGGTGCCGACGCGCCAAAACGATTGATACCCAAAACATTGTCTTCACTGCCGGTATAACGGCTCCATCCTAAAGTAACGCCGGCTTCAACAGCAATCTTCGGCAAACCTTCAGGCAAAACGGAAGCTTTATAATCTGCGCTCTGCATTTCAAAAGTATCCCAGCTGGGCATCGAAACTACACTGACTGCAGTTCCTTCCTTAGCCAAAACAGCCTGCGCCTCCAAAGCCAAATGCACCTCGCTGCCGGTAGCAATAAGCACCGCTTTTGTTTCTCCCTGTCCCGGGTTCAGCACATAAGCGCCTTTATAAGCATTTTCGTGAACGATTGCCGCATATTCGTGTAATACCGGCAATTTCTGACGGCTCAAAAGCAATGCCGTCGGTTTATGTAGATTCATACAAGCCATTTGCCAGGCTGTAGCAGTTTCTAAAGCATCTGCCGGACGGAATACAGACAGTCCCGGAATCATCCGCAGACTCATAGTTTGTTCGATCGGTTGATGAGTTGGGCCATCTTCACCCAAAGCAATACTATCGTGCGTTAAGACAAAAATGGAACGTAATCCCATCAAAGCTGCCATACGGATCGCCGGACGCATAAAGTCGGCAAAAACAAGGAACGTACCGCCGAATGGAATAAAACCGCCGTGCAAAGCAATACCATTAAGAACTGTTCCCATAGCATGTTCGCGCACACCGAAATGAATATTACGGCCGCTGCGGTCTGTTTTCGAGAAATAACCGACATTTTTCATCACAGTTTTATTAGAAGGACCCAGGTCGGCACTGCCGCCAACCAGATTCGGCAGCTGCATAACAAGCTTCTGCAGGATATCGCCGGAAGCTTCACGGGTAGCAGTTTTAGCAACATCTTTAAAGATCGCTTCCAAATCGTGCAGATTTACCAAAGCATTGCCGCTGATACGTTCTTCAAGTTCCATTCCCAATTCAGGATAAACAACTTTATAATCAGCCATCAATGCTTCCCAGGCTTTTTGATCGCCTTCGCAATCTTCGATTTTATTTTTGAAATACTGGCTGACAGTCAAAGGCACATAGAACGGTTGACCAACAGGCCAGCCGGCTTTTTCTTTAGTCAGTGCCAAAGCTTCAGCACCCAAAGGCTCGCCATGGCAGGAAGCACTGTCCTGTTTCGGGCTGCCATAACCGATATGAGTACGCACAATGATCAGACTGGGATGCTCGGTATCTGCCTGAGCTTCTTTAACGGCAGCTTCCATAGCTTCAATATCTTCTGAATCAGCTACACGCAGCACCTGCCAGCCATAAGCCTTAAAGCGGGCTTCCACATCTTCAGTGAAAGCGATATCGGTAGAACCTTCAATAGTAATTTTATTATCATCATAAAGGTAAATCAATTTACCCAGACCCAAAGTTCCTGCCAAAGAAGCAGCTTCGCTGGCAACGCCTTCCATCAGGTCGCCGTCGGAAGTGAGTCCATAGGTATAGTGATCAATAACAGTAAATTCAGGCTTATTATATTTTGCTGCCAGCATAGCTTCGGCAACAGCAAAACCTACACCCATTGCAAAACCATGTCCCAACGGACCTGTAGACGCATCAACACCTGCTGTATGACCATATTCAGGATGCCCCGGAGTTTTGCTGCCCCATTGACGGAAGTTTTTCAATTCCTCCATCGAAACATCGTAGCCGGCCAGATGCAGCATTGCATACAACAAAGCGCTGCCATGTCCTGGCGACAAAACAAAACGGTCACGATTGAACCAGTTAGGATCTTTTGGATTGTAGTGCATAAAACGGTCCCACAAAGTATACATCAACGGCGCCGTGCCCAAAGGGAAACCAGGATGTCCCGATTTAGCCTTTTCTACCTGGTCAGCCGCCAAAAAGCGTAAAGTATTAACAGATGCATGATCAATAGCCTGCATTTACTGAACCCTCCCAATAACTCATAGTAATATATTAATTATAGCATAAGTTGAAGAAATAAACATCGTGTATTTTCCTGTGTTTTTTATCTTTAGCGGCTTTTATAAGCTTATTCCTTATTTTATTCTGCCGCTTCACTATAATTATAAAACTCACTTTATCTTTATAAGCGTGATTTTCAGTTAAAATAAAATTTTTTTAGGGCTAGCAATAAACACCATAATAGTGTATACTAATACCCGTATTACAGCCACTATTATCATACACTTTATTTATATAGTGTCACTATTGCTTTGTACCTTTGCAGCTTAATCACAGTTATCCTGTAACAGGACATCTCCGACTGCGGTATATCATTTCAATCTGTATACCTTGACGTCGTTAGATATATTTTTAATTATTATTTTATTTCTCGGAGGTGTCTTGATGTTAATGTTTCTAGGTTTTATCGTTTTGATAGCCTGCCTGGTAATCGGCGTTCGCCGCGGCGGTATCGGTCTGGCTACTATTTCTGGTATCGGCCTTGTTTTCTTTATTTTTGTTATGGGCCTGAAACCCGGTAAACCGCCGGTAGACGTTATGCTGACAATTATGGCGGTGGTTACCTGTTCAGCATTTTTACAGGCTTCCAAAGGGCTTGATGTAATGCTGAAATATGCTGAAAAATTCTTGCGCAGCAACCCCAAATATATTACTATCCTTGCTCCGCTCACAACCTGGCTGCTTGCTGTTTTATGCGGCACCGGACATGTAGTTTACGCTATGTTCCCTATTATTTACGATATCGCTATCAAACAAAATATCCGCCCGGAACGGCCGATGTCTGTTGCTTCCATTGCTTCACAAATGGGTGTCTGCGCTTCGCCTGCTTCGGTAGCTGTTGTTTCGGTAGTTGCCATCCTCGGCGCTACAGATCACCCTTTCGGAGTTATGCAGATTCTTTCTATTTCCATTCCTGCTACCTTCATCGGTGTTGTGATAGCCGGCCTTTGGAGCATCAACCGCGGCAAAGATCTTGATAAAGACAGTGAATTCCAGGAAAAAATCGCTGATCCTGAACAAAAAGAGTTTATTTACGGCGGCCTGCAGGAACAAAGCCTTTTAAATATTATCCTGCCTAAAAGTGCCTATCAGGCAGCATTAGTTTTTCTTCTGGGTATCGTTGTGATTGCTATCTTTGGCAGCTTCCCACAATTATTGCCGCACTTTCCCAACGCCAAAGGCGTTTTGAAGCCGTTTTCCATGACACCGACAATCCAGCTGATGATGCTTTCTATTGCCGCTGTCATTATGATCCTGTGCAATGTTAAAACTTCGGAAGTCGCTTCCGGTTCTGTTTTTAAATCAGGTATGACCGCCATTGTTTCAGTTTACGGCGTAGCCTGGATGGCCGATACCTATTTCGGTGCCTATCTGCCCGTAATGAAAAAATCCTTAAGTGACATCGTACTTACTTATCCCTGGATGTATGCGATCGTTCTGTTTTTGGTTTCCAAGCTGATCAATTCACAGGCAGCGGCCGTGACCGTCATCGTACCGATGGCATTAAGCGTTGGCGTCGATCCCTTAGTAATAGTAGGTTTTATGCCGGCAGCTTACGGTTATTTTGTTCTGCCGACTTATCCTTCCGATCTGGCCTGCATCGGCTTTGACCGTTCGGGAACAACACATATCGGTAAATTCATCATCAATCACAGCTTCCTGGTGCCGGGGCTTATTGGCGTAGGCAGTGCCTGCTTTGCCGGGTATATGCTCGTACATATGGTATACTGATCTAATAAGCTTTTGACCCAATCTGTAACAACAAAAGAGTTTATCTCAATAATTGAGATAAACTCTTTTTATTTACTCACACCAACAGCAACGCTCAAGCATAAAAAAGCGGCTTGCCCTTTTAGCAAACCGCTTTCAGCTTAGTTTTACAGAAACTACATCAATTATTGAGCTTCCTTAGCTTCGGCAATTATCTTTTCTGCCATTTTCATCGGTACGTCCTCATAATGGTCAAACTTCATTTCAAAAGTACCCAAGCCCTGAGTCAGAGCACGCAGGTCAACCGCATATTCGGAAATCTCGGCATAAGGAACCTGCGCTTTTACGCAGCCCATACCGTCTTCCAAACTCTGCATACCCAAAATACGTCCGCGTTTAGAGTTCAAATCGCCAATAACATCGCCCATCATTGATTCGGCGCAATAAACATCCAAATTATAAACAGGCTCCATTAAAACAGGTTTCGCCTGTTCCATAGCTTTTTTGAACGCCATATTGGAAGCGATCTTAAACGCCATTTCTGAAGAATCGACAGTATGATAAGAACCGTCAAGCAACGTAATGCGAACATCGACTACCGGATACCCGGCCAAAATGCCGTGTTCCATGGACTCACGCATACCTTTTTCAACTGCCGGAATATATTGCCGCGGTACAGCACCGCCGAAAATCTTGTCAACAAACTCAAAGCCTTCTCCTGGCGGCAAGGGTTCCATCTTGATCACAACGTGACCATACTGGCCATGTCCACCGGATTGTTTCTTATGCTTGCCTTCAACCTCCGCCGTTCCGCGGATAGTTTCTCTGTATTCAACGATAGGCGCACGCAAATCGGCTTCCACACCGAATTTACGTTTCATACGCTCCATAATGATCTCGATATGCTGATCGCCCATGCCACTGACCAGAGTTTCCTTCGTCACACTGTTCTTAGTAACAATGATAGTCGGGTCCTCGTCCATCAAACGGTTCAAAGCAGTGGCGATCTTCTCTTCCTCGCCTTTCTTTTTAGCGTAAATGGCACGAGTATACATCGGCAGCGGGAATGCGATCGGCGCAAACAAAACAGGTGAGTTCTTGTCACTGAGCGTATCGCCGGTAGACGTAAACTGCAATTTAGTAGTAACGCCAATATCACCGGCAACAACTTCCTTCATCGGAATCTGAGTTTTGCCACGCATCGTAAAAATACCGCCAATACGTTCTTCTTTTTCACGGCTGGCATTATAAACCATGCTGTCACTCTTGATCGTGCCCGAGAATACTCTAAAGAAGCTCAAACGGCCAACAAAAGGATCAGATGTAGTTTTGAAAACCAAAGCTGCCATAGGTGCGTTGGCATCGCGGATCTCTTCTTCTTCAGTTTCCGGATTCGTAACAACAAAGTCATTCAGAATAGCCGGATAGGTAAAATCGATAATCGCGTTCATAACGCGTCCCAAGCCAATATCTTTATATGCGCTTCCGCAAAGGACAGGGAAAATAATCGCTTGACGAATGCCTTTGATCAGGCAATCCATAATTTCCTCATCGCTGATAGTTTCGCCTTCCAGATAACGCATCATGCAGTCATCATCAGCCTCAACAGCAGCTTCGACCATTTTTTCATGCGCTTCTTTGGCATACTCCAGCATATCTTCAGGAATGTCCATTTCGATGGAATCGTTGCCGTTAGCTTTATAAGCCTTCATTTTGTAGAGGTCGATAACGCCGCAGAAATCGGCTTCCTTACCGAGAGGTAATTGCAGCGGCAATACACGTTTACCGATCTTAGCACGCAGGTTGTCAAGGATACTATCAAAATCAGCATTTTCACGATCCATCTTATTAACGAAAATGATACGCGGCAAATGTGCTTCTTCTGCTAGCTTCCAGCACTGCTCAGTGCCAACCTGCACGCCCGAAGTAGCGCATACAACGATCAAAGCGCTGTCAACGGCACGGAAAGCGCCTTTGACCTCGGCTACAAAGTCGGCAAAGCCTGGTGTATCAATAAAATTGATTTTGGTATCACGCCATTCAACAGGCGCCAAAGTTGCATTGACAGATACGCCGCGTTTGATTTCTTCCGGCTCATAGTCAGTGGTGGTAGCCCCGTCTTCTACCTTGCACATTCTGGAAATTGCTCCCGAACGATACAGTAAGGCTTCGGTAACAGACGTCGTTCCAGCCCCACCGTGACCCACAATGGCCACGTTTCTGATCCTATCTCCAGTATACTCTTTCATGATTACTCCCCCTTGTCCTACAAAATTTGATGTTATTACAATTCGCTGGTTACAAGGGCTTTTCCTGCATTTTAGCTGAAATTTAAGAATTTACCGTTTTTAAAACAACAAAGTGTAACGCAAGTAACAATAACCGCAGCTTCTCTGTTATAAACCATCTATAGAACTTTTCCAACTACCAAAATACAAAAAAAGCAGACTGTCAGAAACAGTCTGCGTTCAAATCACTTATTAAGTTTTATTTCAGCATTTCCAATACACATAAAGCGCTTAGAGTTTTAGAATCGAAGATATCGCCTTCCAGCACCATTTCCCTGACCTGCTGCGGCGTTAATTTTACGACATCGATAAACTCATCTTCATCAGTATGCTGGTCGTGTTTTTCCAAACCGCGCGCCGCATACAGGTGAATAACTTCATCAGTGAAGCCAGGTGTAGTAACGATAGAAGTCAGCCTTTGCCATTCCTTCGCACTATAACCGGTTTCTTCCGACAGTTCCCGCTCAGCACATACGTCCGGTTCTTCACCCGGGTCAAGTTTCCCTGCCGGGATCTCATACATTACTGTTCCCACAGGATAACGGTATTGTTTTACAAAAATAATATTGCCATCGTCTAAAATAGGAACAATAGCTACAGCCCCCGGATGATGGATCAGTTCACGTGTCGTTTCTCTTCCGTTCGGCAAGATTACCGAATCAATATTCACCTGCAGCAGGCGTCCTGAAAATCCCACTTTACTGCAGATAAAGGTTTCATCTAAATTTGCCTGATGAAATTTTTTCATAGCTCTCACCTTGCCTGTTTATTTTTAGCAGCCGCTGCTAAAAGCTCTTTAGCATTAGCGTAGGCTACTTCGCTGACATTATCGCCGACTGTCATCCTCATCAGTTCCTGGATACGGCCTTCTTCATCCAGTACAGTCAACCCTGTTGAAGTTCGTCCGCCTGTACTTTCCTTGCGGATCAGAAGATGCCTGTCAGCAAAAGAAGCTATCTGTGGCAAATGCGTGATACACAGTACCTGTCCTACCTTGGCAATAACAGCGATCTTTTCGGCCATTTTCTGTGCGGTAACGCCGCCGACGCCTGTATCGATCTCGTCAAAAACCATTGTCGGTACACCGCTGGCATTTAGAAGCACCGTTTTAATAGCCAGCGCCACACGTGACAGCTCGCCGCCGGAAGCGACTTTTAACAAGGGTCTGATCGGTTCTCCCAGGTTAGCTGTAAACAGGAAGGTCAATTCATCCTTACCTGTTTTAGTCAGGGTGTCTTTAGCAGTTACCTCGATCTCAAACCTGCCTTCCGGCATCGCCAGATCATGGATATGTACCGTAACTTTAGATGCCAGCCGCCCGGCATATTTAGCGCGCAGCTGCGATAAGCTTTGCGCCTGCTGTTCCAATTCACCTTTTTGCTGCGCCAGCAGCTGTTTTGTTTTAGCAATGTTGCTTTCCAGCTGCGCCAATTCATCGGCCTGCTGCTGTGCCTGCCCTAAGTATGCAGTGATCGCTTCATAGCTGTCGCCGTATTTTTTCTGCAGACGATACCACAGATCCAAGCGTTCCTCTACATAAGCTGCTCTTGCAGCATCATATTCCTCTCTGCTTAGATAATCGCTCAGCTCACGCCGGCATTCATCCAATGCGATCCAGCTGCCTTCCAGGCTTTCACACGCATTATGCAGCCGTTCATCATAACGCACAACTGCCGCCAGCTGATCTTTAGCTGCCGCCAAATTATCAAGAATACCTCTTTCGCTGTCAAGATATTCATGAGCACTGTTGACTGCTGTCATGATCTTGCCGCTGTTCTGCAGACGTTTTACCTCTTCCTGTAAGGCTTCAAGTTCGCCTGCTTCCAATGCGGCCTCAGTAATTTCTTTGATTTCCCATTCCAGACGGTCTAAAATGCGTTCCCGCTCACTGCCGGTTTGCTCCAGCTGTGTCAGCTTCGCCTGCGTAGCCAGATAAGCTGTATACAGCTCCCGATACGTTTTACGCACAGGAGCAATCTCTTCCCGTCCATACAAATCGACCAATGCCAACGGTGCATCAGACTTTAAAAGTGCCTGGTTTTCATGCTGGCCATGAATATCGACCAAAAGTTCGCTGAAGCTTTTGAGTACTGCCAATGGTACCTGCACGCCGTTAACTGTAGCCTGGCTTTTGCCGTTGGCTAAAATACGCCGCCTCAAAAACAGTTCGTCCTCTTCGTCTATCCCCTGCTCTGCCAGCAAAGACTTAACTGCTTCTATCCCGCTGATATCGAATACCGCCTGCACCCAAAAGGAATCAGCTCCGCTGCGGATATAGTCCGCCGAAGCCCGATTACCCAGCACGACGCCAAAAGCATCGATCAAAATAGACTTACCTGCACCGGTCTC
>OMAQ01001078.1_pt1 | contig 12710 bp, 12 predicted proteins | sample 1673461 | NCBI WGS metagenome assembly OMAQ01 (sample SAMEA103958112, study PRJEB25191) | human gut metagenome | biome: human-associated habitat [ENVO:00009003]; feature: intestine environment [ENVO:2100002]; material: feces | place: Germany | collected 2013/2015
GCGAAGCGACACTGGGGCGAAGCGGGCCACGCCTTCAACCATCGACTGCACGAAGCGCACGATGGCACGGGCGGCACGACTTGAGCCGAACATCTCGTCGCCCTCGTCCTGACGCGATAGGTCCACGGAAGTCTTTATCACGTTGCGCGCCTTCTTCGATGTGGCCATGGCCACGATCATTATCACGCCGGCGGCGAAAAGATAGTAAGGCGGTGTCTTGGCGCTCTCCATGAGCGAGCTCATCATGAAGCTGTCGGCACTCGCACCGGCGCCGTTGGTGGTGAAATCGGTGTAGGAGTCAAGGCCAGCGAGAGGCACGCCGATGAAGTTGACGAGGTCATTGCCGGCGAAAGCCATTGCCAGGGCGAAGGTGCCCAAGAGCACGGTAATCTTGAAGATGTTGACCTTGCAAAGGTGCAAGATTTCCGTCACGATAGCCGCGCCGATGAAGGTATAGAGCAGCAGCATGTTGGTGTTGTCGCTGATATACTCGCTCACGTTCTTTGGTATGTAAGGGCTCTTGCCCACGCCCTTTAGGAAGATGAAGTAGGCCAAGGCCGTGAAAGCCACGCCACCGAAGATGGCTATGGAATAGCGGCTGTGCCTTGAGAAGTTGAACGTGAACACCACGCGGCTTATCCACATCACCACCATGCCCACTACGAAAGAGATGGCCACGGAGACGAAGATGGCGATGATGACCTTCAACGCCTGGTCGGAGTTGAGCAGCGTGGCATAGTCGAGACTGTCATCGGCCACGACCTTCAGGAAGGCGAGCATCGCCGTGCCGCCAAGAAGCTCGAAAACAAGCGAGACGGTGGTCGAGGTAGGCATGCCGAGGGTGTTGAACACGTCGAGCACTATGACGTCGGTCACCATGACGGCAAGGAAAATGGTTATCACCTCATGAAACGAGTAATGGCTCGGCACCATGATGCCATGCCTGGCCACGTCCATCATGCCGGTCGACATGACAGCGCCTATGGCCACGCCAAGCGACGCTATGATGAGGATGGTGCGAAACGTGGCGACACGTGCGCCGACTGCCGACTGCAAGAAGTTTACGGCATCATTGCTCACCCCCACGAAGAGGTCGAAAACCGCGAGGCAGAGGAGAAAGATGACAATGCATAAATAAATTGTCTCCATAAAAAACTGTAAATGTGATTAATAATTCTGCGTGCAAAATTACTTCCCGCATGTTACAGCCACCTTACATCGATGTTACATAAACGTTACATTTTACAATCATGCATTGCCCACACACCTCCCCCGCGATACGGCATCATTCAAGGAGCAGACTCCATCAGTCTTTGAGCGAGAACTCGAAGCACAGTCCGCCTCCAGGGTTGTTTTTCACGCTGATGGTTCCGCCATGCACGCGCACGGCGTTTTTCACGATGGCGAGTCCGAGGCCCGTGCCGCCCATCTTGCGGCTCCGGCCCTTGTCCACGCGATAGAAACGCTCAAAGAGGCGCGCGAGGTGCTCGTAGGCCACGCCCACGCCGTCGTCGCTGAACGTGAAGCGCCAGCAGCCTTGGCCGCGACTTGCCTTGAGGCTGATGTGGGTATTGTCTCCGGCATAGGCAATGGCATTGTCGGTGAGATTGCGGAAGACGCTGTAAATCAGGCTTCCGTTGCCATGGATAATCATCTCGTCGGGCATGTCGCACGTCATGGTCATGCCCTTCTGCTCAAGGGCGAACTTGCTCTCCAGCTCCACGGTGCGTATTATCTCCGCCACGTCGGTCTTGTCGAAGACCATCATCTCGGCGCCATCGTCGAGACGGTTGAGCGTGGACATGTCGTTGAGCAACGCCGCCAGGCGCTGGCCTTGGGCATGGCATCGCTCCAGGAAGTTGCGTGGCGGGAGCCATGTCGGGATGTTCGAGAATGGTCTCCAGATAGCCTTGTATGCTCGCCACCGGGGTCTTCAGCTCGTGGGCCACGTTCTGCGTGAGCTGTCGCTTGAGCACGCTCTGCTCTTGCTGCGTCTTTTTCAGGCGTAGATAGAGCTTCACTATGCGCTCGGCGGTGTCGCCAAGCTCATCGTTGGAGAATCTGCCGAGCACCTCGTTCCAGTCCTTGTCGAACGACACGCCGCGCGAACTGGCACGCGTGGCAAACTCGTTGAGCTTGGTTATGTTGCCGCCAATGCGGTTGGTGAAGCGGTAGAGCACCATGGTGAGCAAGATGACCACGACCATGGAGAACCAGATGTAATGGAAGTCGGCACGCAGGGCCTTGGCCAAGTCGACGTCGTAAGGAAGGGCCGAACGAACCACGTAGCCATCCGCGCGATAATACGTGGCGCAATAGAAATAGTCGCACCCAAGGGTATTGCTGTTGCGGTCTAACGATGTGCCGAACCCCGACTTCAAGGCCTGCTCCACCTCTGGCCTCTTGGCGTGGTTGGCCATGGTGCGGAAATCGGTGCTGGAATCGTAAATCACCTTGCCCGACGTGGCTATTATCGTGACCCTGAGGTTGCGGAAGGAGCCTTTGCGCAAATAGAGGCGCAAGAAGGAGCCCATGTCGCTGTCGTGGTTGAACATTATGGCGTCGTGGATTTGGTCGTTGCAGTCTTGAAGGCGGAGCGTCAGCGTCTCCACCTTATATTGTCGTTCGCGGTATTGCTGGAACACAATGAAAGCTATAGCGAACAAGAGGAAGAGCGACAGCACGCTCACGTATATCTTCTTGCCGATGGTGAATCGTCGTGTCATGGTCATGGGTATTTTTCCGCAAAGTTATGAATTTTTCCCATGCGAAGGCTTGCCGTGGCCAACAATTCACGACATTGTAACATGCCAAGCCATAAATCTGCCACATTAATAATATTGAAAGCGGACGCGACATGATGAAAAAAGTGGGGCCGCAGGTGTCGCCACGTGAAATGTTTTTCTTAATTTTGCACCAGCAAAAAACTGATTTCACACGATGGAATACATGTCACAAGAATGCTACGACAAGCTCGTGGCTGAACTGCAACACCTCATAAAGGTGGAGCTGCCCAAGGCGCAAGACGAGCTATCGGAGGCTCGCGACAAGGGCGACCTGAGCGAGAATTTCGAGTATCACGCCGCGCGAAGGACGCACGGGCGGCTGCTCGGCAAGATAAGGTACAAGCAAAACATCCTGGCCAACGCCCGCGTGCTCGACACCAAGCAGATGTCGCCCGACACGGTCCAGCTGCTGTGCAAGGTGGAGGTCACCAACCTGCGCGTGAACCGCAAGGCCACTTACACCCTGACAAGTCCGCACGAGGCCAACATACACGAGGGCAAGATTTCCATAAAGTCGCCTATCGGACAGGCCCTTATCGGCCACAAGGCCGGCGACACCGTAGAGGTGAAGGCTCCTGCCGGGACGATAGAGCTCAGGATAGAGAGCATCGGGCTGTGACCGCGCGGTCTCGGCAAGCCCTCTTTGCTGAAGCGCCCCATCCCTTGACATGACAAAGGGATGGGGCGCCTTTTTTTGTGATTGCTAAGCCCCTGCCAACCGGGAATTTTGTGATAAAGCTCCGCGAAATGGCAGGAATTTTGTGATAAAACAATGAAAAAGCAAAGGAATTTTGTGATTTTCCCTTCGTTTTCCTCAAGAATTTTGTGAGAAAGGGTTATCTTTTCAGTAGATAAGATGCCATTTGTTATGAAACTATTACGACGGAAGATTGACGAATACCTCAAAGCATGGAAGGACAACAAAGACAGGATGCCACTTGTCGTCAAAGGGGCAAGACAGGTGGGGAAGACCGCTTCCATACTACAATTCGCGCACGACAACTACAAGAATGTGGAGGTAAAGACAACCGACAGTGCCACAAAGTCGCTCACCAAACTGACTGCACAAGATGGCAAATACCCTGACATACGATACGGCATCAAACTCTGCAACAAGAACATCGGGTTCAATGGCAAGTTCTATACCTTCCCATATTTCCTCACCTTCTTGCTAAAGAGGTTTGTGAGGAGAGACTTATAACAACGGGGCTATGCTGATTCGCATTGGCGTGTTTTTACTTCACACGGATATAAAAGATTATAAAGATGTCGGCTTCGGACACTTCAAGCCTACAAGGATGCTGGCAATAGTTTGACTTCGGCAAAATCAGAACTTGAAACGGCAGCATCTTCTTTAAAGGGAGCAAAGGACAACTTGGATAAAGCCACCGATAAAGCAGACGCTGTTACAAAAGCCATTGATAGCTTTATTGCCAAAGTGAGAGATATAAATTTCTATATTTACATGCTAAAAGTTATACCATCCTCAGTGTCCCATGCGCGAGGTATCTACCTCCTTGACCGTCTTCTCCTTGTAGCCACCAAACTTATAGATAACTGCGAAGGTGACAGATGCCCAGCTGTAGTTGATCTTCATACGGTAGTCTTGGTTGCCTTGCACGGAACGTGTGTCGTATAGGTTGTTGAAGATGTTGCTACCATTAAGGCGCAATCCCCATTTACCATCATGCGACGACCATTGCAGTTTGGCATTCATTCTGAAGATAGGACTTATGTCGTAAACTCCTTGTATTGCCTTTGACTGAATGAACGGATTAAGAATGAGACGCAAGTCCTGCGTGCTGCATAGTATTACGGATGCCGTGCCTCCAAGTCTAACCGACAGTTTCTTGCGATTGAACGGCAAGTCGAAGAAGTGGCTGCTCTTGTCGTGCTTGTAGGTTCCTACTACAAACACGTTGCCGTTGAGCCATTTGCCTGCACTGAATATGGCTGATGCTTGCAATCCAAAGCTATTGGAATAGTCGAAGTTGGTTTCCTTCATTATCACTGCCATGCGGTCTGTGGTTTGATATGGCAACTGCACAGAATAATCAGGTTTCAGACTTGCAAAAGCCATCAGCGTATAACGTCGCTTTATCTGCCACATCAGATTGACATTATAATAAGAGAAGGGTTTCAAATCGGGATTGCCATGTATCTCGGTGTAGGTGGACGAGTAGAACACATTGCTCATAGTGGACCAATAACTCGGGAACTCAGAGTTGGAACTGAATGATAGATTGAGCAAATGGTTGTCGTTGACGTTCCACAAAGCATTGAGCGTAGGATATACGCGCCATTTATCCCATATCGGAGAGTGATATTGCTCGGCAGCAACAGATGCTTCAAGACTAATAGCCTTGTTTATCTGCTTGCTGAAACCTGCATATATGTTCCATATACGCTCGTTGAGGTCCACGCTGCTTGTCCCATCGGGCAAAACGCTCCCATCCTTGTCTATTGTGGTCTGATAACTCTTGTTGCTTGTGAATTGCCCTTTCACACCATACGACAATCCCCAGCCGTGTGACAAAGAATGGGTTTGGTCGGCTGTGAACATCCATTTGTTGATTGTCTGCTCGCTGCCGCTTGTCAGATTGCGTTCAGTTTCATTTTTGTTTTCCGTAGTTATCGTACCATCGAGGGCTTGTTGCTGAGGCGTGCGATAGTAAGTGTACGAACCGCTAAGGGTGAGTCCGAAAGGAAGTGCGTAGTTAACATCCACATTGTGCAGATATTCATGACTGTCACGATGCATTCCGCTTATGCTTGAACCTGTCGTGCGGCTGTTTGAACTTGTCTTGTCCCATTGTCCCGTATAGGCTACGTCGAGACGATGGTTCTTGCTAAAGGTGTAATTCATCCCCAGTCGGTAGTCGTGTGTAATGCCAAACGACTTCTGCCCGGTTTCATCATTATAGTGTATACGATTGTTGCCAAGTGGATGATTGGCTATGCGTGAAGACTCACCGTAGGAATTGCCGTTTACATATTTATATTGTGCGTCAAGTCCAAACTTGCCTCTTTGCAAGGAAAGATATAAATTACCAAACTCATTGGCGTATTTGTTTTGCCGCATGCCACCAATGATTTGTCCAGAAAGCTGATTGGTACCGGCGTAGTCTTTCGTAACGATGTTGATAACCATGCCACGCACATGATAGCGAGCAGGGGCAGACAGCATCACCTCGGCTTTTGCCAACTGTGCGGCAGGCATTGCCTTCAGATGCTCTGTCAGTTGTTCCTGCGTCAATGTGGTGGCTTGTCCGTTGATAATCAACGTTACTTCATTGCCAGAGAACGATATGCTGCCTGTGGCATCGCTGACACCAGGTATGCGTGTCAATGCCTCGTAAGCGTTGTCGGCAGGCAATTGTTTTAAGAGTAGCGGCATATTGTACGACAGCATACCCCGCTCTGCCTTGACAATGGGGCGAGAACCTTTTACCATCACTTCTGGAAGTTGCCGTTACCAATTTTCCAAAACACGACTTTAATCGTTGTAAATCAGTTATTTATAAATTCTTGTCTCGTGACCAAAAATCAGCGAGGGACAAAAACGGGACAAAACCACGGAAAAATAAAGTCAAGAACACTTCGCCCGAAATATCCCTTGTGGAATACCTCTGTTTCGTTTGCAAAGGTACAAATTTGTCCCTTGAAAAACGAGGGGAAATCCCTATTTCTCTCATTCACAACACATTTTCCTACCATTGTACCCCAAATGTGGTTATTGCAAACGGTTTTGACCTCAAACGGCTTGGTTTGCGAAAATTGGGTGTTAAATTTTGTTTTGCACTCTGTTGGACATTTTCAAAAACGAGAACTGGCAATAGAACCAAAGATTTGCCACCCTTATTGTCCAATCCTTGGTTTTGTGAATGTTTGAACGATAGACATTTGAAGATGCTGAATTTCAAGTGAGTGTCCGACCAATCTACCACATTGCAGCATGGTGTAACTATTCAGCGATAGATGCTGTTGCTAATGACATTCTTAGGAGATAATTGGTATCATATTGAAGGAAATAGGTAGAAAATGCGAACAAAAAGATAGCAAGCATATCATTTAACTCCAATCCTTTGTAGATACTATTAACCCAAAAGGCTGATTATCAATTGTATTTGACCGCTGAATAGTTACAGCATGGTAAAATAGAACCAAAGAATTGAAAATCAGCACTTTTAATAAACCATAACGGCTGCTTGAATATCATTGGCAACAATATACCTTTGCAGCCGAAATCGATAACGAAATAAACAAAATATCAGATTCATGACAGAAAAGAACGCATTAAAGATGAACCTCGACCATGAGCGCAAGATAGTGGAGCTTCAGTCGAGAGTGAACAAGTTGGAGAACCTTTGCTATATGACAAAGGAAGTGTTGAACCTTGAAGAGGCTTCCGCCTTTCTAGGCATTGCCAAGAGCACGCTCTACAAGATGACGCATCTTAACCAGTTGCCGTACTTCAAGCCTGCTGGCAAGCTCATCTTCTTTGAGAAGAAAGCCTTGCTTGACTGGGTGCGTGGCGCAAGAGCCATGTCGGAGGAGGAGATAAGACTGGAGGCTGCAAACCGTCTGAATGAAATGAACAATAGACCATAGCATCATGACGAAAGATGAACTTGTAAACAGTCTGCAAAAACGTGACCCTCTGTTGGCTAATGCGGTCAGCAATATGGTAGACTACATTTCCGACCGCTTTCCTGCTGCTTACCCAAGCAAGGAACAGACGGAATCCGTCAATGCTTACCTGCATTCAGTATTTGCTGACGGTGACGGAACCATGTCGGAAAGAAACTGTGAGCATCGAAGAATTGCATCACAGAAAATTACCATCAATGCCATACAAGTGCTTGACAGCCCCCAACTTGACCGACTGCAACGTGTGCTTGACCATATCGCATACGACAAGGAGTATTATATGCCAGAGAGAGGCTTCGGCATGAGGCGATAGTTTCTCTTTTGACGGCAGAGAGTTTTCCGCATAACAGCATGAACAGATTTACACAACAAAAAGAAAACAACGATGAACAGTAATATTTTCAACAGCATTATCCTGAGTAATGAACAAGTAAACTATCTGATGGGTGGCACGGCTGGCATCAATCGCCTTTCATGCCTTTATCAACTCATTCAGATTGTGACACGACAGATTGAAACCTCAAATGAGGTTGAGGAGTCCACAACAGAATTGTGGGAAGTGAACATGTCAGAGGTGGCTCTATCCAAACTATGGAAGTGTGACCGAAAAACCGTCTCCAAGATGCTTGACCACATGAACAAATTGGGCATCCTTTCTTCTGTACAGACAAGACGAGGAAGTGTTCACACATTGCTATGCATTTCTGCATGGATTGTTGACGGCAAGAAATATGTCAATCCTCACTATGTTCCCATCAATCAAAGAGACTGTTCCGGCAAGTCTAATACTATGACTTCCACAACCGCATTCCCTAACAAGGAGGATCCACCCATCAAGAATGGCGGTACTTCTCCAACACAACTTGCCAACAGTTCCTTTTCTTCCCTAACTTCTGGAAATGGCGATAATGGCGAGGAGGAAGATGTTCCACCGCCAAGCGTCTCTGACATGGAACTGGAGGCAGAAGCCAGAAGGCAATTCTTCAAAGAACAGATGGAAGCGGAGGATGCCCCACAATTGCTGTTGCTTGGGTAATTTGAGAACCGTTATACTATAAGTCTGTGAACATGTGCAACCACAGAGCGTAGCGTGCTTGTGCGTAAACTCTGATAGCTATGCTATGCAAGAAATACCAATGTCATACAAACGCACTTCGTTTGTCCGTATGCCAATGGACTTCTTGAACGCTCGCAAGCTCGCATTGGGTTGCACACTTTTATAGAAGCGATACTTGGTATGAATAAGAAAATTATAGAAAAGGAGGCACCGAAATACACGAGCCGCCTGATAGTAAGGCTGACACCGCAACTCCATAAGGAGATAGCAGAATATGCTGCTCTTTGCGGACTGACCACAAGCGCATACGCACGCAAGCGGTTGGAGGGCAAATATCCCAAACAACGCCTGACTGACAAAGAAATGGAGGCTTTGAACAGCCTATCGGATGCCAGGGGTGATATACAGAAATTGTTCGGCTTTCTCAAAGGACGTCCGCTAACGGAACGTGAGAACATTCTCCGTAGCGAAATCTTCATGAAACGATGGAGAACAAGTGCAGAGGTGATCTTGAACCGCATGATTGAGATAGAGAAATACTTAACACAATAGAACATACGACATATATGATAGCAAAAGCAAAGGTGATAAGTCATGGCGCAAATGCCATACGTTACTCAGTGGATAAGGACAAGGCAGAGATTGTAAAGACCAATCTCTTGCCCGATGATATTTCCCCAACGGCAATGTGGGCAAGAATGCTTGCCTTGCAGAAGAAGTTTGAGGACAAGTTGAACCGTTATCATCCGCTCAAACGTAACATGATACGTATCGAGGTTTCCCCAACCTCGGAGGAAACGCAAGGTTGGACGATAGAGGACTGGCAGAGGTTGGCAGATGACTTTATCCGTGAGTTTGATGCTGTTGACCTTTCAGCCAAGTCGAAGCGCAAGAGTGCAAAGGCAACCAACCTCAAAGACAGCCAATATGTAGTTGCGCTCCACCGTGACAGCAAGAGTGGCATTATGCACCTTCACATTGATGCGAACCGCATAGACATAAGGGGCAACGTGAATGATGCCCATTATATCTATGAGCGAGCGATGGCTGCTGCCGCCAAGGTTGGGCAACAGCGTGGTTGGAAAGATGCACAAGAAGTGAGCCGCCAAAATAAGGAAGCGATAACCAATGATTGCCTTTCCGTTTTGGCTAAGATGCCGTACTTTGATTGGGGACTATACACAAAATGCCTCACGCAAATGGGATATGATGTCAAACTGCAATCCGACAGCAAAGGACAAGTGCGTGGCTATGCCATCATGCGTGGTAACTCCATTTATAAGTCCTCGGAACTTGGCAAAGGTCGTTGTCTGATGCCCTCAAAGATTGAAGGTACTTGGGCAAAACTGCATCATCAAGAATTGGAGAAATCAGTTTCAACTCCAACAAAGAAACCCCAACAGCCAAAGATTATGACTGTACCCAAACCCATGCCCACTGCGGACAACTCTCCCAAGATACGTCACTTCGACTTTTATACGGACGAGTTTCATCATTATCCTGTTGATATTCCTCAGAATTGTCTGGATGTCATCGACAAGAATATAGCTTTGGATGCCGACAATGTGTTTGCCAAGATTGGCGATGTGCAGAAGACCGCCATTCTTCTCTTTGCTGAATACATTGATGCTGCCACAACCATTGCCGCCCAGTCTGGCGGTGGCGGAGGTGGTGCTACCTCAGGTTGGGGACGTGACAAGGACGAGGATGAACTGTCTTGGGCGCATCGTTGCGCAATGATGGCTAATCGCCTGTGCAGACCTCGCAAGAAGCAAGGATATGGCAGATAACCGAATGTTCAACCAACAGGACTGATATTATGCCAATAGGTAAAAGTAAAATCTCAGATATGGATTTCGGATCTTTCGAGAATACGATTGACAAGAGCATCGAAGCAAACAAGGCTTCGGACAAGTTTGACCAACAACTTCAAGCCTACAAGGATGCTGGCAATAGTTTGACTTCGGCAAAAAGTGGCGTTGAAATGGCTACTGCTTCCATGCATGAAGCAAAAGACAAATTGAGTGAAGCCTCAGATAAAGCGAATACTGTCACCAAAGCTATTGAAGCCTACATCGGCAAAGTAAAAGACATAACTGTCAAAGCTAAGGTTGATGATGCCGATATGGAACAGGCAATCAACAATAGGAAGAAACTCATTGAGGAAGAGTCCAAACTTCTTGAAGACCACCGAAAGGCGAATAAGGAAATCCTCACTCGCCATTTCTATGATATGTCTAATATGATGTCAAGAAATGAAGGAGTTTGGTTGTCGAATGGTTGGGTGAAGACTTTGCTTTGGATATTCTTGCCGTGTTTCCTTTATACGGTCATTTCTATTGCCTATTTTGTAGCATCTTACATAGATAAGTAGCCAAATAATATGGGATAATATTGATATCAACAACAGGTCTCAGGTGGTTGTCTACCCACAAATAAAAGTCAGCCGTGCCATAGTCGGAGGAAGTTAGTCTGAGGTACAAGGACTGTCTTTCTGCGACGACGGCTGGCTTTTATAAAGGTAATGTAGAGCTTTAATCAATTCGCAATCCACATGAAAAAAGCAAGTACCCAGGCATTCTCATATAATATGATGTCGTAGTAGAATATGAAGAACTGCTGATATTCAACCAGTTGTTCTTGTGCAAATGCAAAAGCTCGTCACCCGATAAAGTGAGCTGGAGTCTTTTCATACTGTAAGAAAGTTGAAAGCCAACATTGTTGGATACTCGTTCCAAGCCACTTCCATTGGTCTTGCTGATGGCATATCTTATAGATCCTTTGAAATGATCATATTTAAAATATGTGTACAAATGCGCCTCGTACTGCTCATTGTCTTGTTCTTTACCAGCGTAACTTGTGTACATACTTTTCTTGTACAAGCCACCAATGTCAAAATTGAATATTGATTTGAACCTTGTCGTAAAGTAAATTTCTCCCTTTGGCACATTCACCTTTGTGTTGAACCTCATACCATTTAAAGAACTTGCCACACAGCTATTGGTCCACGCCACTTTCACGTTTGCATCTACCGGCCAGTGTCCTAAGCCCTTGGTTACAACACCATGCAAAGACATCCATTCTTCATTGCCCCCATCCATATAAGTCTGTTTTCTTGTGACTCCATGTTGTGTGGCATCAGCCAATCCGTCTCCCTTTGTTTTGGAATACATGCCCGAAACAAACAGCAACAGATTGCTATAATTATTGATAAGACGATAGTGTATGGAATATGAATCCTTGCTGACAAATGGTGAATGAATGGAAGATGGCATCTGTATCCTGTCGTATGCTAGATGTACAGGAAAGTCTGCCATTTTACTAAGTTCTATCTGCGAAGTCTCCCTGCTACCAGTTAAGATAAGTTCGCTCTTGGGACTGAACACTAGTCGAAGCAATGAATTATAGTTGAACCTGACGGAACTGCTTGCGCTCTCAGTTGAACGTTCATATTTATTTCCTGTTAAAGAAGCATTGATTTTGAATCTCAGCAGTCCTGTAGTCTTTTCAAAGATGAGTGAACCGATTAATTTCTTATATATACCCTCTGTACTATTGTCATCCAAAGAATAATCCTCCGCATGCAATTTGTCCTTGTTGTAGTCATGGCGAAAAGCAAAAGCCATACTATAACCTTCTGGCAAAGACCATTTTCCACCTGCTTCTAAAGCATATAAATAGTTCTCTGTTGACAAATATGAACGAATGCCACACAGTCCAGCCTCCTGCACATAGTAAGTAGGCAACAGAAGACTGTCATTAAGAACATTTAATTTCTCTTCTTGCGACTTGCGTCCAAAGGTCATCAAAGCATATAGAGATGTTTTTCCGAAATTGCCAGTGACTTGTACGGATTGTCTTAAATCTTTCTTGTTCAGTTTCTTGCATTCTTCCAAATCCATGCTATTGTTGCCCCAATATGTCATTTGCTGAGTTGCCGAATAGTCGGACAGTTTAGCAAACGTAGAAGAAAGTATCTCCAGTTTGTTTGTCGGTTGCCACTTTATCCTCACATTGGCGGAGCCTGTCTTATTGTCTTTCTCTGTGGAATCGTTGTACTCTGTCTCAAGCGAAGAGGCGAAATAGAAACTGTTGTTTCTGTCGAAGGCATTCATCTTCGCCTTGTTTAGCAAGATTCCTATCTTGATGTCTAATTTGTTGGAAGAGGGTGTGTCAAAACACCCAAAAACTCACAAAGCCCTGACTTTCCCAAGCCA
>OMAQ01001091.1_pt1 | contig 12591 bp, 8 predicted proteins | sample 1673461 | NCBI WGS metagenome assembly OMAQ01 (sample SAMEA103958112, study PRJEB25191) | human gut metagenome | biome: human-associated habitat [ENVO:00009003]; feature: intestine environment [ENVO:2100002]; material: feces | place: Germany | collected 2013/2015
GAATAAGACAATGGATATGAATTTAATATTAGCGAGCATTGGGGTATTCCTTGTGGTTATTCTCTTGCTTGTGGTTATCCTGTTGGTTGCCAAGAACTTCCTGGTGCCTTCAGGTGACGTGAAACTGACAATTAATGGCGAAAAGGAACTGGAGGTGGCTTCCGGCTCTACTTTGCTGAATACGCTGTCTGTGAATGGTATATTCCTGTCATCCGCTTGTGGTGGTAAGGGGTCTTGCGGACAGTGCAAATGCCAGGTGCTCGAAGGTGGTGGAGAGATCCTTCCTTCGGAAATTCCTCACTTCAGCCGCAAACAGCAGCAAGATCATTGGCGTCTGGGCTGCCAGGTGAAAGTGAAAGGGGATATGTCTATCAAGATTGATGAGTCTATACTTGGCGTAAAAGAGTGGGAGTGCGAGGTTATCTCCAACAAGAACGTGGCTACATTTATCAAAGAGTTTATCGTTGCTTTGCCTAAGGGCGAACACATGGACTTTATTCCGGGTTCTTACGCTCAGATTAAGATTCCTAAATATGAAATGGATTATAACAAAGATATCGATAAATCACTTATCGGTGATGAATATCTTCCAGCATGGGAAAAATTCGGTTTGTTTAATCTGAAATGCAAAAATGAAGAAGAAACAATCCGTGCTTATTCTATGGCTAACTACCCGGCAGAAGGTGACGTATTCATGTTGACAGTACGTATCGCTACTCCGCCGTTTAAGCCAGACCGCAGTGGATTTATGGATGTAATGCCAGGTATCGCTTCATCTTATATCTTTACTTTGAAACCAGGTGACAAGGTATTGATGAGTGGTCCTTACGGTGATTTCCATCCTATCTTCGACTCTAAGAAAGAAATGATTTGGGTAGGTGGTGGTGCCGGTATGGCTCCGTTGCGTGCGCAAATCATGCACTTGACGAAGACGTTGCATACTACCAACCGCAAGATGTCTTACTTCTATGGTGCCCGTGCCTTGAACGAAGTGTTCTACTTGGAAGACTTCCTGCAAATCGAAAAGGATTTCCCGAACTTCTCATTCCATCTGGCACTTGACCGTCCGGATCCTGCTGCCGACGCCGCAGGTGTGAAGTATACCCCGGGATTCGTTCATAATGTGATTTATGAAACTTACTTGAAGAATCACGAAGCTCCTGAAGATATTGAATACTATATGTGTGGTCCTGGCCCGATGTCGAAAGCCGTTGAGAAAATGCTCGACGATCTCGGTGTTCCGGCACAGAACTTGATGTTCGATAACTTCGGAGGATAGTATCTGAGAAGTGTCAAACCGGTCGGCAGGACGATCGGCGGATAATATAAGACAGAGCGGGAAATCTGAAAAAGCCGATGTGCTTCTCAGATTTCCCGCTTCTTTTTCGTATCTTTGTCGCCATGTTAGAGAAAAATGAAATTATACAGTCAGCCCTTCACAACCTGAAGATTGAAGAGTTGAATCCGATGCAGGAAGCGTCACTGGAACAGGCTACCGGAAGGAAAGACGTTATCTTGTTGTCGCCGACCGGCTCGGGAAAGACACTTGCCTATTTGTTGCCTTTATTGCTCACACTGAAACCTGGCAATGACAATGTACAGGTTTTGATTCTGGTTCCTTCACGTGAGCTGGCTCTGCAGATTGATAGTGTATTTAAGGCAATGGGAACTGCTTGGAAGACCTGTTGTTGCTATGGCGGACATCCTATCGCGGAAGAAAAGAAGAGTATATCAGGCAATCATCCCGCTATTATTATCGGTACTCCGGGACGTATTACCGACCATCTGTCTAAAGGAAATTTCAATCCCGAAACGATTGAAACTTTGATCATCGATGAATTCGATAAATCATTAGAATTCGGTTTCCATGATGAGATGGCGGAGATTATCACGCAACTGCCCGGACTGAAAAAGCGGATGTTGCTTTCTGCAACCGACGCAGAAGAGATCCCGGAATTTACAGGGCTGAACCGTACAGTCAGACTGAACTTCTTGCCGGACGCTGCCGACGAACAGGAGTCCCGTTTGAAATTGATGAAAGTATTTTCTCCGGCAAAAGATAAAGTTGATACTTTATACAATCTGCTTTGCACATTGGGAAGCAGTTCGAGCATTGTTTTCTGCAATCATCGGGATGCGGTGGATCGTGTGCAAAAACTGCTGGCAGATAAGAAACTGTTTGCCGAGCGTTTTCATGGCGGTATGGAACAACCGGATCGTGAGCGGGCATTATATAAGTTCCGTAACGGCAGTTGCCACGTGTTGATATCTACCGACTTGGCTGCCCGTGGACTGGATATTCCGGAGATTGAGCACATCATCCACTATCACTTGCCCGTGAATGAGGAAGCCTTTACGCATCGGAACGGGCGTACGGCACGTTGGGACGCTACCGGAACTTCTTATTTGATTCTTCATGCCGAAGAGAAACTCCCTGCCTATATCCCGGAAGATATGGAAACCGTCGCATTGCCGGAAAATCCACCCCGTCCGCCCAAATCTGTTTGGAGTACTATATATATAGGTAAGGGCAAGAAGGAAAAACTAAGCAAAATGGACATTGCCGGATTCTTGTATAAGAAAGGTAATCTGACTCGTGAAGATGTAGGAGCGATAGATGTGAAAGAGCATTATGCTTTTGTCGCTGTCCGGCGTGCAAAGGTCAAACAACTCCTGAATCTGATTCAAGGCGAGAAGATAAAAGGTATGAAAACCATTATTGAGGAGGCAAAGTAGGATAGGTTGACATCTACGGATAACAATATGGTGTATATATCCTGTATAAACCAATAAAAAGAAAGGAAAATCTGCTTTAAAACAGTATTTTTATAAGGAAAGATTTGTGCGGCGGAAATAAATTCGTAAATTCGCAAGGTCAAAAGACAAAAGTAACGAAATTGTTAAACCAAAAACAAACTTCAAATGAAAAAGCATAATTTCAATGCAGGACCTTCCATTCTTCCGCGTGAGGTGATAGAGGATACAGCGAAGGCTATTTTAGATTTCAACGGCTCTGGTCTCTCTCTGATGGAAATCAGCCACCGCGCCAAAGACTTCCAACCTGTGGTTGACGAAGCAGAGGCATTATTCAAGGAATTACTTAATATCCCCGAAGGCTATTCGGTACTGTTCCTGGGTGGAGGTGCTAGTATGGAGTTCTGCATGGTTCCTTATAACTTCCTGGAAAAAAAGGCTGCTTATCTGAACACAGGTGTATGGGCTAAAAAAGCGATGAAAGAAGCTAAAGGATTTGGTGAAGTTGTAGAAGTTGCTTCCTCTGCTGAAGCTACATATACTTATATCCCCAAAGACTATACAATCCCGGCAGATGCAGATTATTTCCACATTACTACTAACAACACCATTTACGGTACGGAATTAAAGAAAGATCTTGATTCTCCGGTTCCTATGGTTGCCGATATGTCTTCTGATATTTTCTCACGTCCGATCGACGTTTCCAAATATATCTGTATTTATGGTGGTGCACAGAAGAACCTGGCTCCTGCCGGTGTGACATTCGTAATTGTGAAGAATGACGCTGTGGGAAAAGTTTCCCGCTACATCCCGACAATGTTGAATTATCAGACTCACATTGATGGCGGTTCTATGTTCAATACTCCTCCTGTTGTGCCTATCTACGCTGCATTGCTGACTTTGCGCTGGATCAAAGCACAGGGTGGTGTGAAAGAAATGGAACGTCGTGCTATCGAAAAAGCTGATATGTTGTATGCAGAAATCGACCGTAACAAAATGTTCGTGGGTACTGCCGCTAAGGAAGACCGTTCACGCATGAATATCTGTTTCGTAATGGCTCCCGAATACAAAGACCTCGAAGCCGACTTCTTGAAGTTTGCTACTGAAAAAGGTATGGTAGGTATCAAGGGACACCGTTCGGTAGGTGGTTTCCGCGCATCTTGCTATAACGCTATGCCGAAAGAAAGCGTGCAGGCATTGATCGATTGTATGCAGGAATTTGAGAAACTTCATTAATATATTATTTTCACCACAGATTACACGGATTGGCACAGATTTCTAAGGTTCTATAATCTGTGGAAATCTGCGTAATCTGTGGTGAGCCTTTATAAATAGAATCAGAATATGAAAGTACTTGTAGCTACTGAGAAACCGTTTGCTAAAGTGGCAGTAGACGGTATTCGTAAAGAAATAGAAGCAGCCGGATACGAGCTTGCTTTACTTGAGAAATATACAGATAAAGCCCAGTTGCTGGATGCAGTGAAAGATGCGAATGCCATTATTATCCGTAGTGATATCATTGACGCGGAAGTGCTTGATGCCGCTAAAGAACTGAAGATTGTAGTTCGTGCCGGTGCTGGATACGATAACGTGGATTTGGCCGCTGCCACTGCCCACAATGTATGTGTGATGAACACTCCGGGACAGAACTCGAATGCTGTTGCCGAACTGGCTTTGGGTATGATGGTATATGCTGTCCGCAACTTCTACAACGGTACTTCCGGTACAGAATTGATGGGTAAGAAACTGGGTATTCACGCTTATGGAAACGTAGGCCGTAACGTAGCCCGCATTGCCAAAGGTTTTGGAATGGAAGTGTATGCTTACGATGCATTCTGCCCGAAAGAAGTAATCGAGAAAGACGGTGTGAAAGCGCTGGATTCTGCAGAAGAACTCTATAAGACTTGCCAAGTAGTGTCATTGCATATCCCTGCAACTGCCGAAACGAAGAATTCTATCAATTATGCTCTGTTGAAGGACATGCCGAAAGGTGCGATGTTGGTCAATACAGCCCGTAAGGAAGTTATCAATGAGGCTGAGCTGATTAAATTGATGGAGGAACGTGCCGACTTCAAATATATCACAGATATTATGCCTGCCGCTAATGCGGAATTTGCAGAGAAGTTTGCCGGACGTTATTTCTCTACTCCGAAGAAGATGGGAGCGCAGACGGCCGAAGCCAATATCAATGCCGGTATTGCTGCCGCTAAACAGATTGTAGGCTTCTTGAAGGACGGTTGCGAAAAATTCCGTGTGAATAAATAATATTTCATAGAAATAAATAGTATATTTGAGCCACAGATTTTAAATAAGTCTGTGGCTTTTATTTTTTACATCTAAAATACTAATATCATGGCAATAATTAAACCTTTTAAGGGCATTCGTCCTCCGCAAGACCTGGTAGAGCAGGTCGCTTCACGTCCTTACGACGTATTGAACTCCGAAGAGGCCCGCGTAGAAGCGGAAGGTAACGAAAAGTCTCTTTATCATATCATTAAACCGGAGATTGATTTCCCGATAGGTACAGACGAGCATGATGAGCGTGTGTATGCCAAAGCTGCAGAAAATTTCCAACTGTTCCAGGATAAAGGCTGGTTGGTGCAGGATGGCAAGGAAAACTATTATATTTACGCCCAGACCATGAACGGGAAAACCCAATACGGATTGGTAGTCGGCGCATACGTTCCCGATTATATGAATGGGGTGATTAAAAAGCATGAACTTACCCGCCGTGACAAAGAGGAAGACCGTATGAAGCACGTTCGTGTGAATAATGCCAACATCGAGCCTGTTTTCTTCGCTTATCCTGATAATGACAAGTTGGATGCAATCATCAAGAAGTATACGGCAGAAAAACCTGTCTACGACTTCATCGCTCCGGGTGACGGCTTCGGTCATACTTTCTGGATTGTTGACCGGGAGGAAGACATTGCCCTTATTACCGAAGAATTTGCTAAAATGCCGGCTCTTTATATTGCCGACGGTCATCATCGTTCTGCCGCCGCCGCATTGGTCGGTGCAGAAAAGGCGAAACAGAATCCTAACCATCGTGGCGACGAAGAGTACAACTACTTTATGGCTGTCTGTTTCCCTGCCAACCAACTGACCATTATCGATTACAATCGTGTAGTGAAAGATCTTAACGGGTTGACTCCCGGACAATTCCTTGATGCGTTAGGCAAAAACTTTATCGTAGAAGAAAAAGGGACAGATATCTACAAGCCTTCCGGTTTGCATAATTTCTCTCTTTATCTGGATAGCAAATGGTACAGCTTGACAGCTAAAGCAGGCACATATAATGACAATGATCCTATCGGTGTGCTGGACGTTACTATCTCTTCCAATTTGATTTTAGATGAGATTTTGGGAATCAAGGATTTACGCTCGGATAAACGCATCGACTTTGTGGGGGGTATCCGTGGCTTGGGAGAGCTCAAGAAGCGTGTGGATAGCGGTGAAATGAAAGTGGCTTTAGCTCTCTATCCCGTATCCATGAAACAGTTGATGGACATTGCCGATACTGGTAATATCATGCCGCCGAAAACCACTTGGTTTGAACCCAAACTCCGTTCGGGACTTGTGATTCATAAGTTGGATTAATAACTGTCATCTTATAACAAGAGCTGATATCTTATAAAATTGAGCGGTCGATCTGTTGCAATCATACGGTTAATTGCGTCAGATCGACCGCTTGTTTCGATGAAAAAGAGCGGTTGTTTATAGCGAAACGACTGCTCCTTTGTGCCACATCAACCGTATATTTGTGGCAAACATATCATTTAATATTTCCAAACGACAGATGGTATTTTCCGTGTAAAGCCGTATCTTTGCAACATGACTGCTGAAGATACTTATAAAACCATCTCCGAACCCTCTGAAGGTATTTATACGGAAAAGCGAAGCAAGTTTATCGCTATCGCTCTTCCTGTGCGTAGCCTCGATGAAATAAAGGCGCATCTTGAAACGTATCAGAAGAAATACTATGATGCGCGCCATGTGTGTTATGCCTATATGCTCGGAGCAGCACGCAAGGATTTTCGGGCCAATGATAACGGAGAGCCTTCGGGCACTGCAGGAAAACCGATTCTCGGACAAATCAATTCGAACGAGTTGACAGATATATTGATCATTGTAGTCCGTTATTTCGGTGGAATCAAGTTGGGCACAAGCGGATTGATTGTAGCTTACAAGGCTGCTGCTGCCGAAGCCATTGCTGCCGCTACAATCATAGAAAAAACGGTGGACGAGGAAGTGACTGTTATGTTTGAGTATCCTTTTATGAATGATATAATGCGTATCGTGAAGGAAGAAGAACCGGAAATACTCAATCAGTCGTATGATATGGATTGCAGTATGACATTGCGCATTCGTCGTTCGATGATGGCGAAACTGCGTGCCCGGCTGGAAAAGGTAGAAACGGCTCGGATTTTGGATGAAGAAGAAAATCATTGAATGGAAAAGTGCCAGTTAATATACTGAAAGTAGAATAGGAGAGAAAGAAAAATTGAACCGGATGAGAAAGAAATACTACATGATATCGAGATTACTTTTGGTTTTTCTTGTGTGGAACGGTGTACAAGCCTATGCACAGGAAGCTCAAAAGTTCGCTCCCAACAACATTCCTGTTCCTTGGTATTCGCAGAAAATAGCGGGATACCCTTATTCGCATTGTTCTCTGGCTTCCTCGTTAATGGTCTTTGATTATTTTAAAGGGATGACAGCTGATACGCAACGCACAGCTCAGGATGCAGAACAGAAACTGATTGAATATCAGCGGAATTACTTTCTGAAAAAGCGTGCTCCTTTCCGTCGTCGCACTTCGATAGGGCAAGGAGGATACTATTCTTTTGAAATTGATTCTTTGGCACGCTATTATGAAAACATGATAAGTGCCGAACATTTCCAGCAGAAAGATTATCGGATATTGAAAGATTATATCGATCGTGGTATACCTGTGCTTGTGAATGTGAGATATACAGGTGCGGTTCGTGGTTTGCGTCCCGGTCCGAGAGGACATTGGATGGTACTTCGCGGTATTGATGACAAATATGTGTGGGTGAATGATCCCGGACGTTCACCGGAGATGCGGAGCAAAGGGGAAAACATCTGTTATCCTATTAAGAAACAGCCGGGCAATCCTTCTTATTTTGATGGTTGCTGGACGGGACGATTTATCGTAGTCACTCCCGGAGAATGGATACGGAACTCCCTGTTTGCACAAGTCGGCAAGCTCCCTCCGTTGGAAGAGGTGACTCATATCCTTCCTCCGGTTGTGCCGTCTGCAATTTTGCTGCAGGTTATCAATCAGTAGGAGTTGCTTATATATAATAAGGAAGATAGCAGTCGCAGAGATAGGATAAAATTAGATTAAGATAAAAACAGTTGTAGCAAAATAAAGAAAAAATATATGGCATTCGAAGCAACTAAAAAAGAATGGTGTGAACTTTATACTTTCTTCCGTTTGTTGGCGGACGGGAGAGTAGCGTTAGGTACGGCGGAAGCAAAGGCAGGAGATATATTCTGGCCTGTTGCAATGATTCAGAGGGAAGAGCACGACGGGACACGCCGGTATTATATTGAGGAAGAGACGATTCGCATAGAAGGGGAAACAGGAGTTAAAACTATGTCTCGTGAAGATTTCGGTATCGTAGCGGACTTGATACTGAAAGCGGTTAAATCCTCTTCGGAAAACGATGTGACCTCTCCGGATGGAGTAGAGGAGTTTCTGGATGAAGCGGCTATCTTCGACTTGGAGGCAAAAACGGAGGATCGCACCGATTTCTCTATTGCATTCTGGCATTCGGAAGCGCCTTTGAGAGGATTTAATGTCCGTTCGCGGTTGAGTGCCATGAATCCATTGTTGGATGGAGGGCGTGCGGCGAATCTTAAGCTGGAGCAGACCGGGATTAAATTTGCTACTCCGACAGTAAACAAGATCAATGCTTTGCCGGAGAGCCCTAATGAAGTTGCCGAGCGTATGATGATGATCGAACGTTTGGGAGGAGTACTTAAATATTCGGATGTGGCCGACCGTGTATTTCGTAGCAATCTTTTGATGATTGATTTGCATTTCCCGCGTGTACTGACAGAGATGGTTCGTATTATGCACCTTGACGGCATATCGCGTGTGAGTGAGTTGACGGAGATTATCAAACAAATGAATCCGCTGAAGATCAAGGATGAGCTGATAAACAAGCATAAGTTCTATGAATTTAAAATAAAGCAATTTCTGATGGCACTGGCATTGGGAATGCGTCCTGCAAAGATTTATACCGGGCTGGATTCGGCAGTGGAAGGCATTTTGCTGGTAGATGGTAATGGAGATGTGCTTTGCTACCATAAATCCGAGAAACAAGTGATGGAAGATTTCTTGTTTCTGAATACTCGTTTCGAAAAAGGATCTTTGGAGAAGGATAAATACGGATTTTTGGAGAGGGAGAATGGGGTCTATTATTTCAAACTAAACGCAAAGATCGGATTGGTCAAACGGTAGGAAAAAGTACAAAGTATTGAGACTGTCAAACTAATAATGATGATATACTTATATAAAACACTTGTCGCCCATGAAAACAAATGAAGTTTTAGAAAACATCAAGGCGCGCCGTAGCGTGCGTGCTTATACGGAGCAACAAGTTCCGGAAGAAGATTTGCGGACAATCCTGGAGGCTGCAACGTATGCTCCGAGTGGAATGCATTTGGAAACATGGCATTTCACTGCTATCCAGAATGTCAGTAAACTGGCAGAACTAAATAAACGCATAAAAGGAGCTTTTGCTAAAAGTGATGATGTCCGTTTGCAGGAACGTGCCCGCAATAAGGCTTATTGCTGTTACTATCATGCCCCGACTTTGGTAATCGTTTCTAACGAACCTACTCAATGGTGGGCGGGTATGGATTGCGCTTGTGCAATAGAGAATATGTTTTTGGCTGCACAGTCTTTAGGTATCGGCTCTTGTTGGATCAATCAGTTAGGTACGACTTGTGATGATCCCGGAGTACGTGAATTTATCACTGCATTGGGAGTACCGGTTAGTCATAAAGTATACGGCTGTGTCGCGTTAGGATATGGCGATCCGAAGATTCCAATGAAAGAGAAGAAGGTAAAAGCGGATACCGTAACTATTGTTAAGTAGAAATCATACTTTCAGATTTACACTTGGACTTATCTTCTATGTCACAAAGTATAAGCCTTGGGGAAATCAATGTTTCTCCAAGGCTTCAGTTTGTTTGCCCCCTTGGCTTATAGAAATAAGCCCACGCCTCAAGGAATGTGAGCCCCGGGCTTACTCAAAGGTATCATAGCGAGTGGGTAGCAACTTACGGTCTCCCAATGTGTTGTCTACACGTGCTACATTTGCCCAGAATTTATTATCGCGTACACTCTCTATCGGATAAGCTGCCTTCTCACGTGTGTAGGAATGTTCCCAACGGTCATTCACAACCTCGTATTCCGGATGCGGCGCGTTAGCCAATACATTATCGTTCTTGTCCGCTTCGCCATTCTTCACTTCCTGAATCTCTTTCCAGATATTCAGCATGACAGCTACGAAGTTATCCAATTCCGCCAAACTCTCGCTTTCCGTAGGTTCAATCATCAATGTGCCGTGAACAGGGAATGAGAGGGTAGGGGCATGATAACCGTAGTCCATCAAACGCTTGGCGATGTCATTTTCGGAGATACCGGTCTCTTCGTACACTTTGCGGCATTCCAGAATCATCTCATGACCAACAAAACCATTTGCTCCACGATAGACAATGCCGTATGTATCTTTCAGACAGGCAGCCAGATAGTTGGCGTTCAAGATCGCTATTTTTGTAGCTTGGGTGAGTCCTTCCGTACCCATCATCCGGATATATCCGTATGTAATGGGGAGAATACCCGCACTACCGAACGGAGCGGACGATACCTGATTCTGTGTATTGCCGAAGATACCGTGTCCGGGCAGGAAAGGAACCAGATGTTCCGCTACACAGATAGGACCTACTCCCGGACCTCCGCCACCGTGTGGTGAGGCGAATGTCTTATGAAGATTCAAGTGGCAGACATCCGCACCGATGAATCCCGGATTAGTCAATCCCACTTGCGCGTTCATATTGGCTCCATCCATATATACTTGCGCTCCGCAAGCATGGATAATGTCGCAGATCTCTTTTATTTCCGTTTCAAATATACCGTGGGTGGAGGGATAAGTGATCATCAGCGCAGCCAATTCCTCCTTGTTCTCTTCGGCTTTGGTACGTAAGTCATCCATCTTCACATTTCCGTGCTCGTCGCACGCGCAGGTGATTGTTGTAAATCCCGCCTGGATAGCCGATGCAGGATTCGTTCCATGAGCCGATGCGGGTATCAATATCTTGTTCCGGTGTCCTTGACCTATACTTTCCAGATAGGCACGAATAACGCGAAGACCCGTATATTCTCCCGCAGCCCCCGAATTCGGTTGTAGGCTGACACCGGCGAAGCCGGTAATAATCTTCAAGTCGTCACTCAAATTCCTTATAAGTTCACGATACCCTTCCGCCTGGTCTTCCGGAACTAACGGATGCATTCCCATAAACTCGGAACGGCTTAAAGGCAACATTTCTGCGGCTGCATTCAGCTTCATGGTGCATGATCCGAGAGAGATCATGGATTGCGCCAATGAGATATCCTTTCGATCCAAGCGTTTGATATAACGCATCATTTCCGTTTCCGTATGATATTTTCTGAACACTTCATGGGTAAGGAAAGGAGTCGTACGTTTCAAGGCTTTGCTGATCGTACTTCTTTCCGGGATGTCGTCTACCTTCTGATAGTCCTTTCCGGAGGCAATGGCGAAAATGGAAAGCAGCATATTAACGGCTGCAATGTCCGTTGTTTCGTCAATACTGAAACCTACGTCTCCGTTCTCGTAATACCTCAGATTAACTTCCTTGCTAAGAGCAATCGTGCGAATCTGTTGTGCGGAAACGTGTTCGGGCAATTCAAAACGCAGTGTGTCGAAATATTGTGCATTTACTTGCGTGTAACCGAATTTCTTCAGTTGCTTGTCGAGAAACACTGTGATACTGTGGATGCGGGAGGCAATGGTCGAAATTCCTTCCTGTCCGTGGTAGACTGCATAGAAGCCTGCCATTGTGGCCAGCAGAGCCTGTGCCGTGCATATATTTGAGGTCGCTTTTTCACGTTTGATGTGCTGTTCGCGAGTCTGCAATGCCATCCGGTAACAGAGTTTTCCATATTTATCTTTAGACCATCCGATGATTCGTCCCGGCATATTCCGCTTATACTCATCCCGTGTGGCGAAGTAGGCTGCAGACGGACCGCCATAGAACATGGGTGTACCTAAACGTTGCGTTGTTCCAAACACGATGTCCGCTCCCCATTCTCCCGGAGGAGTCAGCAGGGCAAGGCTCAGAATATCGGCAGCAACAGCCACTTTGCATTCTGCCGTATGCGCTTTCTCTGTGAATGCGGCATAGTCTTCCACATTTCCGTTGGAATTGGGATATTGCAAGAGGCAGGCGAATATTTCCGGTGAAGGTTCGAACTCTTTATATTTGCCGACACGCAGTTCGATACCTTGAGGAACGGCACGTGTTGTCATAACAGCCAATGTCTGCGGGAAAATATTTTCGTCCACAAAGACTACATTGGCACCGGACTTTTGTTGTGCGCGTGAGCGGAGGGCATACATCATACTTACGGCTTCGGCAGCGGCAGTACCTTCGTCGAGCAATGAGCAGTTGGCTAGCGGCATGGCGGTGAGGTCACATACGGCAGTCTGAAAGTTCATCAGTGCTTCCAGACGTCCCTGTGATACTTCCGTCTGATAAGGAGTATAAGAGGTGTACCAC
>OMAQ01001092.1_pt1 | contig 12567 bp, 10 predicted proteins | sample 1673461 | NCBI WGS metagenome assembly OMAQ01 (sample SAMEA103958112, study PRJEB25191) | human gut metagenome | biome: human-associated habitat [ENVO:00009003]; feature: intestine environment [ENVO:2100002]; material: feces | place: Germany | collected 2013/2015
CGTCCAAAAATTCAAAGTATTCCGGGTAGAACACTTTGGCCTGCACCGCCCCGCCGGGGGCAAACACCGCGCCGATGTCCGCGCTGACGGCGGCCACCAGCTTTTTCAGCCCAGTGGGGGCATCGGGGGCGGCATCTAAGATAAAGCGGTCAAGCGCGCGGCAGTTGGTGAACAGATCGCTGCCCACACTTTCCAGCGCGGAACCGGCGCACAGCCATTCCAGCTTGCGGCAGTTATAAAAGGCAGCGTTATGCAGCGCCCGCACCCCGGCGGGCAGGGTAACGCCCTGCACAAAATCCCCCGCAATGGGGTGGGGGTAAGCAGCGGGGCCGCGGCCGTCAACGCTCCAAAATCGGGCATCAGCAGGCTGGCTGCGCTGGTTCTGCGCAAAGCAGTAGGGACCGATCTCCACAACAGGGAACCCTTCGATCTGCACTGGCAGCGCGGGGCAGGGGCTGTCCCCAAACACGCGCAGAATGCGCGCACCGCCGGGGCACGCCTGCCACAAAATACCAAGTGAACTGTTCAAACCATGACCACCTTCAACAACAAAACAAAAGCTTGACAATACCCACATTATAGCATACATTGAATAGGTAAGGAATAGAAAAAGCAGGGCGCGGCGGGAATTGAGGAAGAAACCGCGCCCCGCAAAGGACTGCGCACTGTGACAGGGCGGACAATGCCTGTGGCGGTGCGCTTACGTTATGTGGAGGATGTTTATGGCAAGAACGCCGGAGCAGAACAACGCAATTATTACAGGCAACATACCGCGGCAGCTGCTGTTATTCTTTTTTCCCATCTGGCTGGGCACCATGTTCCAGCAGCTGTACAATACGGTGGATACCCTGATCGTCGGCAACTTTGTGGGTACCCAGGCGCTGGCGGCTGTGGGGGCAACCAGCTCTTTTGTGCAGCTGCTGGTGGGGCTTTTTGTGGGTCTGTGCAGCGGCGCGGGGGTGATTATTGCCCAAAGCTTTGGCGCGGGGGACCACGATGAAGTGAACCGCCAGGTGCACACGGCACTGGCCCTTGCCATTGCGGGCGGCGCGGCGCTGACGGTGATCGGCCTGCTCATCAGCCGCCCGGTGCTGCGCCTGATGCAGACGCCGGATGAAATTGTGGGGATGGCGTCCGAGTATTTGCAAATCTACTTTCTGGGCATGATTCCGCAGATGATTTACAACATGGGCACCAACATCCTGCGCGCGGTGGGCGATTCCAAACGGCCGCTGTACTTTTTGATCGTGGCTTCCATCGTCAACATTGTGCTGGATATTGTGCTGGTGGCGGTCATTCCGCTGGGGGTGGCCGGCGCGGCCATTGCCACGGTGGCCAGCCAGGTGGTCAGCGCCGTGCTGACAGTGCGGTGCATCCATGGCTCCCAGGGCATGCCGTGGCATTTGCAGCTCAAAAATATCCGCATTGAACGCAGCGTGCTGCTGGCGATCTGCCGCATCGGCCTGCCGGGCGCGGCACAGAGCGCGCTGTACAGCATCAGCAACATGACCATCCAGAGCGCCATCAATGGGTTTGGCACCGTTGCCGTTGCCGCATGGAGTGTGTACGGCAAGATCGACTTCCTGTTCTGGATGACGGTCAGCTCCTTTGGCATTGCCGTTACCACCTTTGCGGGCCAGAACTTTGGCGCACGCCAGTATGACCGCGTGCGCCGCGGCACCATGACCTGCCTTGCCATGACGGCAGGTACCACCCTTTGCATCAGCCTGGCGCTGTATCCTTCGGCCCAGCTGCTGTTCCGGCTGTTCAGCTCGGACGATGCCGTGGTGGCGCAGGGAGTGCAGATGATGCACTACCTGGTGCCGGTGTATATGACCTATATCTGCATTGAAATCTTTTCCGGCGCGCTGCGCGGCTGCGGTGATGTGCGGGTGCCCACCATCATCACAGTGTTTGCGGTGTGCATCATGCGTATTGTGTGGCTGGCGGTGGCGCTGCCGTTCAAGCATGAACTTTCGGTGGTGGAATTCAGCTACCCACTGACCTGGATTACCGCAACCGTGCTGTTTGCGATCTATTACGCAAAAGGCGGCTGGATGCAGCGCTGCATTGCGGCCCAGAACGCCAAAACACAAGGGTGAACCAAAATGAAATTTGAACTGCGCCCTGCCCGCCCGGCGGATGTAGAGGCCATTATGCAGGTGATGGCGGATGCCATGGCCAATTTGCAGCACCCGGAATGGTTTGTGCCGGATGATGCGGTGTATATGGCGGAGCATATCAGCGGCCCCAAGGGCTTTTGCCTGGTGGCGGAGGAAAAAACGACCGGCGCACTGGCAGCGTATTTTACCGTCAAGCTGGCCGGTACTGCCCCCGATGCTCTGGGCTGGCAGTTGGGCATGAGCGAGGAAGAGCTGAACACCACCGCCCAGATGGACAGCTGCTGCGTGGCCCCGCCCTATCAGGGCAATGGGCTGGAGGGTAAGCTGCTGCTGATGGCGGAAGATACCCTGCGCGGCAGCCGTTACCGCCACCTTTTGGCAACCGTGCACCCGGATAATGCCGCCAGCCTGTACACCGGCCTGCACCGCGGCTACACCATTGCGGCGAACCATGTGATCTGCTATGGGGATAAGGTGCGGGATATTTTGTACAAAAAACTGGAAAGTAGGAATACAAATATGAATACAACGATCCGGGCCATGACCCCGGCGGACAAAGACAGCGTGATGGAGATGATGCGGGTGTTCTACAATTCACCCGCCGTGCTGAGCAATGGCTCGGATGAAATCTTTGCGCGGGACATTGAGGGCTGCGTGAGTGACAACCCGTATGTAGAGGGCTATATGTTTGAGCAGGACGGCGCTGTGCAGGGCTATGGCATGGCGGCCAAGAGCTTTTCGACCGAGTACGGCAGGCAGTGCATCTGGCTGGAGGATATTTATATCAAGGCGGAATACCGCGGCCTTGGCATTGGCAGCCAGTTTATTGATTACATAACGAAGAAATACCCGGATGCTCTGCTGCGGCTGGAAGTGGAAGAAGAAAACGCCCGCGCTGTGCATGTGTACAAAAAGAGCGGGTTTGAGTTTTTTGAGTATAAAGAGATGAAAAAAGAGTAAGGGCAACGGGAATTTCAGGTTTTACGGAGAATAATCCGTAGGGGCGCACATTGTGCGCCCGCCGCCTTAGGGCAATACCGCACAATTCCCGCCTAACGGCTCAAGCACCGCTCCGGCGGCTGCGGCACGGCATCTGCGTTGCCAAAATGCTCGATAATGTCGGGTTGCGGTACCCGCATCGTGCTTCGGGGGCAAAAGCCCCTCGCACTCTGCGACCGCTGCCCCTGCTTCGGTTCGCTGTTTCCGCCACTGGCGGCGCTCACCTTTGCAGCATCCAGTATTATCTGCGCTTTTGGCTTGGCAGCTGCCGCACCTCGCTCACCGTATCGGCACTTAGAATTATGCGGTGTTGCCTTAACATTTGCGTTTGCAATCTATTCTGCTTACCCCAAAATTGCAAAGCTCTGTGCACCCAGCACCAGCTCATCGCCCTTCACTTCGGCTTTGCCGATCACATGCAGCACGCGGGTACCGTCTTCCAGCTTCAGGGGCAGTTCTGCTTCCTCGCGGGCGGGGTTCACCGCGCAGATCAGCTTGCCGCGCTCCCAGGCAAACGGGCGGTAGCTGCCCTTTGCCTTGGGGGCAAACCGCACATGGAACGGCGCATCGGAATCCAGATCCCGGTGGCTGTGGCGGAAGTTCAGCACCCCCTGCACGGTATGCCACAGGCTGTCAGGGTCTGCCTGCTGGGCAGCCACGGTGGGGGCGTCCGCAGTATCGTCCACCGGCAGGTACAGCTTGTCGGCTGCGGCGGTAGAAAATCCCTTGTTGGCGCTGTTATCCCACTGCATGGGGGTGCGGGAACCGGTGCGGAAATAGCCGCCCTCCTTGGTGGGCAGCGGCAGATAGCGCATGCCGATCTCATCGCCATAATACACAAACGGTGCGCCGGGCAGGGTAAACAACATGGCGTAAGCAATTTTCAGCTCATCCGGGGTCAAACCGGCGGAGGGGCGGATGGTATCATGGTTGCAGGTAATCAAGCAGTACAGGCCGTCCTTGCGGGTCGCCTTGTAGCTGGGCAGCCAGTCATCCAGGAACTTATCAATACCCGTGCCGGAATCCGCACAGAAATACGCCTTGCCGATGTTATGCGGGTCAGAATCTATTGCGCCATCATAATTGCGCATCAGCCAGCTGTAGCCATTGCCCTGCCATTCCAGCATAAAGTCCATATCAAAGCCGTTTTTCAGGGACTGGCGCGGCTGGTTCCATTCGCTCAACAAAGCGGCTTCGGGGTATTCCTTGTCCAGCATAGCGGCAATATCGCGCCAGATGGCACAGGTATACTTTTTGTGGTGGGTATCATTCTTGACCAGGCTGGATGCCATATCCACACGGAAACCATCGCAGCCCATATCCAGCCAAAAGCGCATCACATCCTTCACGGCTTCCACCGTTGCGCGCGGGCCGGGGGCGTCGGTGGGCATTTGCCACTTTTCGCGGCACTTGCCGTAACCATAGTTCAAAGCAGGCTGGCACTTGAAGAAGTTCAAAATATAAGTACCGTTGCGGTCGGTCTCGCCGCCAATGAACGGCATACCGTCACCGGCGCTAAAGCAGGTGTCCGTCCAGATATAGCGGTCGGAATACTCATTCTTTTCCGGCTTGCTGCTCTCCTTAAACCATGCGTGTTCCTCACTGGTATGGCCGGGCACCAGGTCCAGCAGCACATGGATGCCCTTGGCATGAGCTGCTTCAAACAGTGCTTTGGCATCCGCGTTGGTGCCATAGCGGGGGGCAATCAGCTTATAATCGCGCACATCATACCCGGCGTCCTTGAACGGGGAATCAAAGCAGGGGTTGATCCAAAGGGCGTTGCACCCCAGCTCTTTGATGTAATCCAGCTTTTCGATAATCCCCTCCAGATCGCCGATGCCATCCCCGTTGGTATCATAAAAGCTTTGGGGGTAAATTTCGTAAAAAACTGCGTCTTTCAGCCATTGTTTCAAAACAATCCCTCCTATTATTTTCTGTCCCTCTGCGCGGAATCCGGCGCACCGTATGGTTCCCGCTGCACCGGGCAAAGTTCCACTTTTATCATACGGTTCCGCACGGCAGTTGTCAATCACCTTTCACAAAAACAGACGCAGATATTTTTAATTTTCTGGTGCCGGTGCACAATTTTGTCCGCTTATGGTGCATTCTGCTGCGTAACGCTGCTGTTCAGCATCCGGGCAAATTCGCGCGCAGCTGCGTTGGGAACACGGCCGCCATCCTGCACCAGCACAACATGACGGGTGGGGATTTCCTCTTTCAACTGGATGGTAAACACATCCCCCGCGGCCAGGGCGTCCTTGGCAAAATTCTGCGGCACATACCCCAGCCCCAGCCCGCTTTTGACCAGCGGCACCACCTGGTCGGTGGTAGCGGCCTCAGTATCCGGCTGCAAAACAAGGTTGTTGCTTAAGTAAAACTGGTTATAGAACGCATAGGTCATCGTCTCGCTGCCCAGGCAGATCAGAGGGTATTGCTGCAGTTCTTTCAGCGCCCAGCGGCGGCCCTGCAAAAATTCAAAGTCCCTGCCGGCAATCAGAATTTCCTGGAACGGCATCAGCAGGGTACGGCGCATCGTGGATTCCAACCGTGCCGGGGTGGTGATCACACAAAGATCCACCAGCCCGCGCCCCAGCGCACGGATGGCCTGCGGGGTGGAATGGTTGGCAATGCGCAGCCGCACGCCGGGGTAACGCCGGTGGAATTCCCGCAGCTTATCCAGCAAAAACACATTCAAAGCGGTCTCGCTGGCGCTAATGGTCAGCGCGCCGCTTTCCAGCGCGGTAATGCCCGCCAGCTCGCTTTCCCCCGCCTGCAGCTGCTCCTGGGCGATTTCCACGTGGGCAAACAGCACCTCGCCCTCCGGCGTCATCGTCACGCCGCGGGTGCTGCGCACCAGCAGCTTGCAGCCCAGCTGTTCCTCCAGCCGGTTCAGGGCGCGGGTCACATTGGGCTGGCTCATGCGCAGCACATTGGCCGCGCGGGTTATACTGTGATATTTGCAGACATAGTAAAATAAGCGGTAATATTCATAGTTTACATTCACAGTTTTTCCTCTTTTCCTGCGTTTTGCCATATCAAATACAAATATTTTGCATGCGAAACATATATTTTACAAATGTACTTTCCGACAGTATAATACAAACCGTTCCAGAAAACAAGGCATACCGGCAGGGTCCGTGCATACTCCCCCCAGGGTGTACCTGAAACGTCGAAAATTTAGAATATTTCTACAAGCGCGGCCGGATTCCGCGTTAAAAATCCTTGGAATCCACAAAGGATTCCTGCGGCTTTTTGCCTCGAATCCATCGCACATTTGCGAAATCTTCGTCATTTTCTTCGTTTTCAGCTACACCAGGTAAGCAAGCGGCCCTGCCGGTATTGCCCAGGAAGGATGACACCATGCAGTATCAGGATATGACAAAAAAAGAAATGCAGCGGGAATACCACCGTCTGTGCCAGCGCTACTATGAGTACGAACAGCAGGGCCTGCAGCTGGATCTTTCCCGCGGAAAACCTGCGCCGGAGCAGCTGGCACTTTCGCAGCGCATGCTGGGTGAACTGAACTCTCGCAGCGTGCTGGACAGTGAGGATGGCACTGACTGCCGCAATTACGGCGGGCTGGACGGCATTCCCGAAGCAAAAGCCCTGCTGGCTGGTATGATCGGCGCGCGGCCGGAGCAGGTCATGGTGGGCGGCAACAGCAGCCTGACCATGATGTTCGATATCCTCAGCCACGCCATGCTGGACGGCCTGCTGGGCGCAGAGCCGTGGGTGCAGGTCAAGGACCGCAAGTTCCTTTGCCCTGTGCCGGGTTATGACCGCCATTTTGCCATGACGGAGCATTTCGGCTTCCAGCTAATCCCCATCCCCATGCACAATGATGGCCCCGATATGGACATGATCGAAGACCTGGTCCAGCGGGATGCTTCCATCAAAGGCATCTGGTGCGTACCCAAGTACCAGAACCCCACCGGCATTGTGTTCAGCCCCATGGTGGTGGAGCGCTTTGCCCACCTGCAACCCGCAGCGCCGGATTTCCGCATTTTCTGGGATAACGCCTACTGCGTGCATGACCTTTACCCCAACGCCCCGGCCGTCCTGCCAGACATCCTGTCCGCCTGCGCCAATGCCGGGCACCCGGATATGGTGTATGAGTTCTGCTCTACCAGCAAGGTTTCCTTCCCCGGTGCAGGCATCAGCGGCGTGGCGGCAAGTTCCGCCAACCTGATCGATCTGCGCAAAGTGTGGAAGTTTGCCACCATCGGCCCCGATAAGCTCAACCAGCTGCGCCAGGCACGTTTTTTCCGCAATGAAAGCGGCATTGAAGCTCATATGGCACGCCATGCCCGCCTGCTGCGCCCCAAGTTCGAGCAGGTCATCTCCATTTTCCGCGAGGAACTGGACGGCAGCGGCATTGCCAGCTGGACGGAACCCCGCGGCGGCTACTTCCTTTCCTTCGATACCATGTCGGGCTGCGCGGCCCGCACGGTGGAGCTTTGCCGCCGGGCCGGTGTCAAATTCACCCCCGCCGGTTCCACCTGGCCCTATGGCCGCGACCCGCAGGACAGCAACATCCGTATTGCCCCCAGCTTTGCCAGCGCCGAGGAGATCGAACCTGCGGCCCGGCTGTTTACCATCTGCGTGCGGCTTGCCACACTGGAAAAGTTGGCGGCTACCCGCTTTGCATCCGAAACTGCCCTTGGCGCGGAGCGCATCGCCTGAATTTCCGCTCCTTGGCAGTTTTGCACAAACACCGTTCCTTTCCCTCACCATCAAAACCGCATAAAACTGCAAGATTTGTTTGAAATCAAGAACTTTTCTGCATTTTTTGTCATTAAATTCGGCAATTAGCTCAATTTTCAGTGTGCTTTGTTGTGCATCATACACAGTATTTTTAATCTGTCAGAATCACGGAATATCCAAAAGGCAGAATGTGCGGCAAGGGGCTTACAAATGGCGGGGAATGGTGGTATTATGGCGGCATAAAAAACGCAGCAAGGAGGGTGCTGAAACGGAACATCGCCGTTTCCCCCTTTCTGTTTTTCTCCTTGGTGCGCTTTTTATCAGATAAATTCAAAACATAAAGCCAGCCCGGCGCACAAGCTGCCCCGCTGGCCAAAGGAGGCGGAATAATGAACGAACTGACCGCCGCCTTAAAAGAGGAGCTTAACGTTGATACGGCGTTTACCCTTCCCATTTTTGGCGGCATCGACATCCCGGAATCCATCGCGGTAAGCTGGGGCATCATGGCGTTTTTGGTGATCGTTTCGATTTTGCTCACACGCAATCTCAAGGTCAATCATATCAGCAAGCGCCAGGCCATCCTGGAAACCGCTGTGGTAACCATGGATAACTTCTTCAAAGATCTGCTGGGCGAAGCCGGCAAACAGTATGTGCCGTACCTGATCACGGTTGCACTGTACATTGCCTGCTCCAACCTGATCGGCATCATTGGTCTCAAGCCCCCTACAAAGGACCTGAATGTTACCGCAGCGCTGGCTATTATGAGCATTGTGCTGATCGAATATTCCGGCATCCATGCAAAGGGCGGCAAGCGATTTGTACACAGCCTGGCGGAACCCATTGCCCTGATGACCCCCATGAACATTCTGGAAATCGCCATCCGGCCCACCAGCCTGTGCATGCGTTTGTTCGGCAACGTTCTGGGCGCATTTGTCATCATGGAACTCATCAAACTGGTGGTTCCGGTTTTTGTCCCCGCAATTTTCAGCCTGTATTTTGATTTGTTTGACGGTCTGATCCAAACCTATGTGTTTGTCTTCCTGACCTCCCTGTTCATGAAAGAAACGATGGAATGACCTGCGTTTTCTTTCCCACTTTTACATTATTATAAAAAGGAGTAATTTATTATGGCAAGTTTGGTAGCTTTGGGCGCTGGCATCGCAGCACTGACCGGCATTGGCGCCGGCATCGGCATTGGCATTGCAACCGGTAAGGCAGCGGAGGCCATCAGCCGCCAGCCGGAAGCTGAAAGCAAGATCAGCAAGAACCTGCTGCTGGGCGCCGCCCTGGCAGAAGGCACCGCCATTTTCGGCTTCGTTGTTGCCCTGCTCATCATCCTGTTCCTGGGCTGATAACGGAGGCATAAACGATGCTGACACTGAATTTGAATATTCTGTGGACGGTCGTCAACATTCTGGTTCTGTTTGTTCTGCTGCGCAAGTTTTTGTACCGTCCCGTTATGAACGTGATTGAGCAGCGCCAGAAGCAGATCGATGATGCGATCGCCGATGCAGAAGGCAAAAAGAACGACGCACAGGCTGTTTTGGCACAGGCGCAGGATAAACTGCAGAATGTGGATACCGAAGCTGCCCAGCGCCGCGAAGCCTACGAAAAGCAGGCTGAAAAAGAAAAAGAACAGCTTTTGCAGGACGCCCAGCGCCAGGCAGATGCGATTGTGGCCGAAGGCAAAGCCGCTGCCGAAGCAGAGCATGCCCGCCGCCTGCGCGATGCCAATGCTGAAACTTCCGCCCTGGCCCGCGATATGTGTGAAAAGCTGCTGGCGCGCAACCTGACGCAGCAGGACGATGCACGCCTGCTGGATGACCTGCTGCAGAAAGCGGGGGACAGCAATGGCAAGTGAATTCAGCCGCGAGTTTTTCTCCGCCAACCGCATTGTAAAGGCCGACCTGCACTGCGCCCGCCAGCCGCGGGAGCAGGACCTGGACAAGATCAAGGCCGAGCTGAAATCCCTGTACGATGCAACCGAAGTCCTGCTGGATGTCAGCGTGGATGAAAGCCTGCTTTCCGGCTATGTATTGCAGGTGGGCGACCGTGTGTTTGATAACTCCGGCCGCCATGCCCTGGACCAGATGACCGGCGACAAGCCCGACCTGGCCACCCTGAAGACCCGCGTAGAGGACTACAAGCCCGCCGCCAACACCGCCGAGGGAGGCACGGTTGTGTCCGCTGCCGACGGCATTGTTACCGTTGAAGGCATGGACCGCGCCGTGTACGGCGAGATCGTCACCTTTGAAAACGGTGCCAAGGGCATGGTGGAAAGTGTTGAGCCTTCCCACCTGGGCATTATGCTGTTTGATGGTGCCGAATCCGTCGGCGTGGGCACCCTGGTGACCCGTACCGGCAAGCGCGCCGGTATCCCCGTCGGCGAAGCTTTCCTGGGCCGCGTCATCAACCCGCTGGGCGAGCCCATCGACGGCAAGGGTGCCATCGAAGCCGTTGGTTACAACCCCATCGAGAAGCAGGCCCCCGGCATTCTGGAGCGCCAGAGCGTGGACACCCCGCTGCACACCGGCATTCTGTCCATCGACTCCATGTTCCCCATCGGTCGGGGCCAGCGTGAGCTGATCATCGGCGACCGCCAGACCGGCAAGACCGCTATCGCCATCGACACCATCCTGAACCAGAAGGGGAAGGATATGATCTGCATCTACGTGGCCATCGGCCAGAAGGCCAGCTCCGTGGCGCAGATCGCCGAGCTGCTGCGGAAGCACGACGCCATGCGCTACACCATCGTCGTGTGCGCCGGCGCGGGCGAGTCCGCGTCCATGCAGTACATCGCGCCCTATGCCGGCGCGGCCATCGGCGAATATTTCATGAACAAGGGCAAGGACGTGCTGATCGTGTACGACGATCTGAGCAAGCACGCCATCGCTTACCGCGCGCTGAGCCTGCTGCTGGGGCGGTCCCCCGGACGCGAGGCGTATCCCGGCGACGTGTTCTATCTGCACTCCCGCCTGCTGGAGCGCGCCGCGCGCCTCAGCGACGAGCGCGGCGGCGGCAGCATGACCGCCCTGCCCATCGTGGAGACCCAGGCGGGCGACGTGTCGGCCTATATCCCCACCAACATCATCTCCATCACCGACGGTCAGATCTTTCTGGAGAGCAGCTTGTTCTTCTCCGGCCACCGGCCGGCGGTGAACGTGGGTCTGTCCGTGTCCCGCGTAGGCGGCGCGGCCCAGACCAAGGCTATGAAGAAGGCCGTGGGCACCCTGCGCCTGGATCTGGCGCAGTACCGCGAGATGGAGGTGTTCACCCAGTTCTCCAGCGACCTGGACGAGGAGACGAAGAGCCAGCTGGCCTACGGCCAGAGCCTGATGTATATCCTGCGGCAGGGGCGCAGCGCCCCGCTGAGCCAGGGACAGCAGATCGTCACGCTGGTGACGGCCATGGCGCACCTCTATCAGCAGGTGCCGGTGGCCCAGGTGTGCGCCCTGCGGGACTTCCTGCTGGGCGAGTTCGCCGCGCAGCGGCAGAGCCTGATGCTCCAGCTGGAGCAGGGCGCGGCGCTGGACGACGAGCTGCGTGGCCAGATCAACGACTTTGCCAGGACCGCGCTGGAGAAATTCAAGCGCACGGGCGGGCGGTGAGCGCATGGCCAGCACCAGTGAGATCCGCCGGCGCATCGGAGGCGTACGGCAGACCCAGAAGATCACCCACGCCATGTATCTGATCTCCCAGGCGAAGCTGCGGAAGGCCAAACAGGATCTGGACAACACACGGCCTTATTTCCAGGCATTGCAGACGGAGATCGGCCGCGTGTTCAACGCGGACAGCACCATAGAGAGCCGGTATGTGGATCCGGTGGATCCCAATGCCAAGCCCCTGCCCGGCGTGCCGGCGTGTCTGCTGATCACGGCGGACAAGGGACTGGCCGGCGCGTACAACCAGAACGCCATCCGGCAGGCGCAGCAGCTGCTGACCGCCCACGGCGACGCGGCGCTGTATGTGGTGGGCGAGTACGGCCGGCGCTGGTTTGCCCAGCGGGGGATCGCCATCGAGGAGAGCTTTCACTACACGGCGCAGAACCCTACGCTGGACCGGGCGCGGCACATCGCGGAGCTGCTGCTGGAACGGTTCGACGCGGGAGAGATCAGCGCGGTATGGGTCATCTATACCGACATGAAGAACGGCCTGGAGGCTGTGGTGCGGCAGGAGAGGATCCTGCCGATGCACCGGGAGCACTTTCACGCCGCCGCGGCGGCTGCCGCCGGGGATAAGGCGTATGAGTTCGTGCCGTCCGCAGGGGCGGTGCTGGACAACGCCGCCCGCAGCTGCCTGACCGGCTATATTTACAGCGCGCTGGTGGACAGCTTCTGCGCGGAACAGAACGCCCGCATGACCGCTATGTCATCCGCCGGGGAAAATGCCGATAAGATGCTTGCGTCGCTCTCGGTGCAGTATAACCGCGTGCGTCAGGCGTCGATTACGCAGGAGATTACCGAGGTATCCTCCGGCGCAAAGGCACAGAAAAGAAAGAAGGTGCAGTCATGCTGAGCTATGGCAAAATCGTGCAGGTGTCCGGCCCTGTGGTGGACTGTGAGTTTCAGGAGGGACAGCTGCCGAAGATTCGCGAAGCACTGCGCGTCCAAGTGGAAGACGAAGTGCGCACCATGGAAGTGGCGCAGCACATGGATGAACATACTGTCCGCTGCATCATGCTGGCACCCAGCGAAGGGCTTTCGCGCGGCATGACGGTGGAGGCGACTGGACGCGGCATCAG
>OMAQ01001106.1_pt1 | contig 12384 bp, 10 predicted proteins | sample 1673461 | NCBI WGS metagenome assembly OMAQ01 (sample SAMEA103958112, study PRJEB25191) | human gut metagenome | biome: human-associated habitat [ENVO:00009003]; feature: intestine environment [ENVO:2100002]; material: feces | place: Germany | collected 2013/2015
TTTTCGTCACTGGAAAAACAGAGTATATATATTAGTATACACTAAATGATACCTGGGAAAAAGTAAAATCAGCAGATTATAACTAAAATCCATCTCATAGACTGCGCCATATATGTAACGATTGCACAATGTACTTCTTTGTATATTTCTTAACAATACAATCAAGCCCACGAATCTCACTGCAAATACAAGGAAAGCCCCTGATGACAGACACGCCGCGTACTAAATGTACTCTGGTGTTTGTAACCAAGGGCCTGACAAAACAACTGCCGTAAAATGTGCGATTAAAGAACGATACAGCTCAAATCGCCGACAGCATTTGTAACCTCTTTCGCCTGCTCAAGAAGGGCCAGACGATTATTTTTAATATCAACATTTTCATCCATGACCATAACACTGTCAAAGAATTTATTTACAGGCTCAACTACCTGATCGGCAAGTTTTAATGCACCGGCATAATTATAAGTCACGATGTCCGGGATCAGCTCTTTATTAAGACGAATCAGAACATCATGCAGTTCCTGCTCTGCCGGGTCGGCAAAAAGCGCACTGCTTATAGCAACTTCAGTCTCAATTTTTTTGCAAAGATTGCAGACACGGATAGAAGCCTGAATAACAGCTTCTGCTTCCGGCAGAACTACATACGCATTCAAAGCCTTGCAGCGCGCGTAAATATCTACTAAATCATCGTTGCGTTCATCGGCAAAAACAGCATCGACAACGTCATAACGGATTCCCTGTTCGATCATCATATTTTTCAAACGTAATTTAAAGAATTCTAAAATCTGCGGTATCAATTTACCGGTATCTTCCGGTTTGATATTGAGCAGATACAGCGCACCTGCCAGAATTTTGATCAGGGGCATATGATAGTTACTGCTGATAAGAATATTGATGATACCCAAAGCCTGACGACGCAATGCATAAGGATCCTGCGAGCCTGTCGGTGCAAGTCCGCGGCTGAAAGTAGCAACGATATTATCCATTTTATCACTGATGCCGACAATACGTCCAATAGTACCCTTCGGCAGCTCGTCACCGGCAAAACGCGGCAGATAGTGTTCATAAATACCTTCAGCAACTTCAGCAGGTTCGCCGTCTAATTTGGCATATTCACGCCCCATAACTCCCTGCAGCTCTGTAAATTCAACCACCATCCCGGCAACAAGATCTGTTTTAGACAGCAAAGCTGTACGTTTGAGGTTAGTATCGTCAACTTTAACATTAATGGCAAACTTAACCATTTCAGCCAGTTTAGCCAACCGCTCACTCTTATCATACATGTTGCCCAGACCTTCCTGGAATGAAACTGTTTTCAATTTTTCCAGACGGTCTTCCAATTTTAGTTTGCGGTCTTCATTGAAGAAGAATTCAGCATCACTGAGACGAGCGCGTAAAACACGTTCATTACCGTGTGCGACAACATCTAAAAACTCTTTACCGCCATTGCGGACTGTAATAAATTTATTGAGCAGCCTGCCTTCTTCATCCACTACCGGAAAATAACGCTGATGTTCACGCATTGGGGTGATAATGGCTTCCTTCGGTAACGACAGGAATTTTTCTTCAAATTTCCCACATAATGCAGTAGGATATTCAACAAGATAATTGACTTCTTCCAGTAAGTCTTCGTCAATTTCAGCAATTCCGCCTTCGACAGCCGCCAGTTCTGTCACCTGCTGACGAATCAATTCACGGCGGGCATCCTGATCGACCATCACAAAGTTGTCAGCCAGTGCCTGTACATATGCATCAGCGTTGGGGATCTCAACAGCTCCCTGCATTCCCATAACAGCAGAATGCACTACATTGCCAACCTTATTGATAGCCGCGCTCAGCAGGCCTTTAGTTTCCACAGCCTCTTTCATAGATTGCTGCATAAAACGATGTCCCATCGAATACCTGCCCGATTTTACGCCGGTAATTTCTACCGGTATTACTTTTTCACCGAACAGTGCTACCAGCCAGCGGATAGGACGCACGAACCGAAAATCATAATCGGCCCAGCGCATATTTTTCGGGAAAGATAAAGACTCCAGGATATCAAGCAGCAAACCGGGCAGTAAATCGACAACAGGTTGACCTGCCAAATGTTTTACTGCATAAACGTATTCTCCGCGCACTTCCAGGTCTTTAACGTCTATCCCCTGCCCGCGGGCAAAGCCTATTGCCGCTTTGGAAGGAGCTCCGCTTACGAAAGCAATTTTTGCAGACGGCCCTTTAGCCTCAATCGTACTGTCTGCCTGAGCTTCTGCTACACCTTCAGCAATAAAGGTCATCCGGCGAGGCGTGCCATAAACCTTGATATTTTCAAACGGAATACGCAGCTCCTGCATTTTATCTGCAGCAAGCTCTTGTAATTGTTTAAGAATACCCGGCATAAATTTTGCGGGGATCTCTTCAGTACCGATTTCAAATAATAATTTTTCCATTATTTATTCTCCCCTTTCAATAACGGGAAGCCAAGTTTTTCCCTTTGTTCAACATAAGCAGCTGCGCACAAACGTGCCATAGCGCGCACACGGCCAATGAAAGCCGTTCTTTCGCTGACGCTGATGGCGCCGCGGGAATCCAAAAGGTTAAAAGTATGAGAACATTTCAATACATAATCATAAGCAGGACGGATATATCCGGCCTCAATAACGCGTTTTGCCTCAGCTTCATATTTATCAAACAGATCAAACAGCAGTGCTGTATCAGCTACTTGAAAATTGTAAAAAGACTGTTCTACTTCGTTAGTATGGAAAACGTCACCATAAGTGACTCCATCCACCCATTCAATATCAAAAACATTTTCCACACCCTGGATATACATAGCCAGTCGCTCTAAACCATACGTGATTTCAACAGTAACAGGTTTCACGTCGATACTGCCGACCTGCTGAAAATAGGTGAACTGGGTAATTTCCATACCATCCAGCCAAACCTCCCAGCCAAGTCCCCAAGCACCTAAAGTCGGTGATTCCCAGTTATCCTCAACAAAACGGATATCATGTTCTTCCTGACGGATACCCAGTTCGGCCAGGCTCTGGAGATAAAGCTCCTGAATATTATCCGGAGACGGTTTAATAATTACCTGATATTGATGATGCTGGAACAACCGATTGGGGTTATCCCCATAACGCCCGTCAGCCGGACGTCGAGATGGCTCTACATAAGCCACACGCCATGGTTCCGGTCCTAAAACGCGCAGAAAAGTTGACGGATTCATAGTTCCCGCACCTTTTTCGACGTCATAGGGCTGGCCCATGATGCAGTTTTGGTCTGCCCAGAATTTCTGGAGCTTCAAAATAATTGTTTGAAAATTCATGTTCTGCCTCCTATTTTATTTGTTACAACGACAAAAACAAAAGTCTCCGTCCCTGTAACAATTAAGTTACAGGGACGGAGACATAAATCACTCCGCGGTTCCACCCTGCTTGACCGCTCATACGGTCCGCCTCGATGTTTATAAAATTGCAGCTCCCGGGTGCCTTTGTTTTCTCATCTGCCGGCTTACACCATCCCGGCTCGCTAAAACAGAAAACTACTTATCCCTTTCATCGCTTAAAAGAAAATATATCAAATCAGACGTCCTTTGTCAATGCTTTTACAATCCTAACTGCGCTAAAAAGCTTAAACTTTTCAAAGGCTTGTCGATCTGGTAAACAATAAACCGATAAAGTATCTGTTCCAGCTGCATCAAATCGCCGCCGCGCACAGTAAAAGGCTGTGGATCATTGAAATCCAGCGCAATCAGCTCCTGCAGCAGCTTCTGAGCGCCGCTGCTAAAGGGCAACTCTTCCCCTCCGTGACAGGCTTCGCAAATAAGGCCGCCCTGAACGACACTAAAAAAAGCATCTCCTTCAACAGCTTCAGTACAGTTGACACAGGCGTCATAAACAGGAGCAAATCCTGTTAAAACAAGCAGCTTGCAAATAGCCGACAACGCGACCAGACGCGGGTTATTCCTGGAAAGTATTTGTACTGCTCCTACAAGCAGCTCATAAATATCTTCCTGCGGCTCATGTGCTTCCGTCAGAGCTTCTGTCACTTCAGCAATCACCGAAGCATAAGCCATCTGTTTGATGTCCATTTGCTGCGGCAAAGCAATCAATTCACAGCTTTTCATACTGTCCAGACGTTTACCAGAATATAGCTGCATATCGAGCATCGCAAAAGGCTGTATCAGCCGTCCGCCAGTAGTCCTCGCATAACGGGCACCGTACGCTAAAAAAGGTATTTTACCATGGGCACGCGAAAAACAGACTGCGTATTTATCCGCAGTCTGCCAATCCTTTACTTTTAAAATAATTACTTCGTCCTGATATGCAGTATTACTCATCAGCTTGTACCGCAGTACCATCTTCCTGTAACCTGGTAGCTTTGACCCGTGTTACTCTAAAGCCTTCTGCTTCAGTAACCTCAAAGCGCCAGCCGCCGGTAACGACTCTGTCACCTTCTTCAGGCTTACGCCCTAAAAGTCCGAAGACAAAACCGCCAATGGTATCTTCCTCCGGTTCGTCAAATTCAATATTTAAAAGTTCAGAAATCTCGTCCAGTAAAACAAGGCCGTCGAACTCATAGCTGTCATCGCCTAAGCGCAAAATATCTTCTGCTTCTTCGCCATCATGCTCATCCTGAATATCACCGACAATTTCCTCCAGGAGATCTTCCATTGTAACCAGACCAGCCGTACCGCCATATTCATCAGCAACTACAGCAATCTGGATACGCTTATGCTGCATCATCTGCAGCACTTTAGCCGTTGACATTCCTTCGGGAACAACGACAATATTGCGCATTCGTGTCCGCAGATCAAAAGCCGGATCGTCGTCATCGTCCAGATCCATCAAATCACGCACATGAATAACGCCCAAAACATGATCTTTGTCTTCCATACATAAAGGATAACGTGTATGCCGGCTTTCACGCACAGCCTGCAGATTTTCCTGCAGCGTATCATCAGTATACAAACAAATCATATCCTGACGCGGCACCATGACTTCACGAGCCACGCGGTCGGCGAAATCAAAAACATTATCAATCAGACGGCTTTCCATATGATCCAGCTTACCGCCGCGTTCGCTGGCACTGACTATCATCCGCAGCTCATCTTCACTGCGCGAGATATCTTCATCAGGGACAGGATCAACGCCTAAAAGGCACAATACAGCATGGGAGATTCGATTAAAAAGCACAACCAGCGGATATAAAAGGTAATGAAAAAAAACCAACGGATAAGCGACCGCCATCGCTACCTGCTCGACCTTACCTAAGGCGATAGTGCGAGGCACCAGTTCGCCGAAAACAACATGCAGAAAAACGATGATAAGAAACGCACAGGCAAAAACCAGCGAATGATCATACCAGGTGCCGGCACTTACACCAAACATACCGCGGAACATTTCAGCGAGAAGCGGGCCGCCAAACCAGCCCAAAAGCAAAGACGAAGCAGTAATACCAAGCTGAGTCGCACTCAGGTAGGTATCAAGCTCATTTTTAAAACTGTGTTAGCTCTGCTTTTTCCCTGCCGGATCAATTCATCCAGCCTGCTTTTTCTGATTCTGACTAAAGAATATTCAGCCATAACAAAAAAGCCGTTCAATAAAGTGATCAATAATGCAATAGACAGCTCAAATAAGCATGTCATAGCGGGGTCGCCGTCGATAGGTCATCTCTCCTTACTTATATAAACTTCATAAATTGTTATTAGCATAAGCATACCATACTACTGTATTTTCAGTCAATAAATCAGCCTTCATAGCCGAATTGCTTCAAAGCCTTATCCTTATTGCGCCAATCAGGTTTTACTTTAACCCACAGATCAAGAAAAACCTTATTGCCGAGCAGTGATTCAATATCCTTCCGGGCCTGCTCGCCGATCTTTTTCAGCAAGCTGCCCTTAGCCCCAATCACGATACCTTTTTGGGATTCACGTTCCACAAAAATATTGGCACGAATATAAATATCATCATTATCACGTACCTTGAATTCATCAATCTCCACAGCAATAGAATGTGGCACCTCATCACGAGTTGACCGCAGTACCTTTTCACGAATCATTTCCGCAGCAATTATCCGTTCCGGCTGGTCGGTTATCATATCGTCCGGGAAATATGCCGGACCTTCCGGCAAATACTTGGTGATCTCATTTACTAAACCCGGGAATTCAGTATCCTGCAAAGCAGAAACAGGCACTACTGCCGCAAAGGTAAAATCTTTAGTATAGCTTTCAATAATGCCGAAAAGCTTACCTTTGTCTGCCAGTTTATCGATTTTATTGGCAACAAGAATCACCGGAGTTTTGACCTTGCGCAGCTGCTCCAGAATATAATCCTCTCCGGCACCGCGCTTTTCCGAAACATCGACAACAAACAAAACCACATCTACCTCGTGCAGCGTACTTTCTGCAGCCCGTACCATATATTGCCCCAGCTTATGCTGCGGCTTATGGATACCGGGAGTATCCAAGAACATGATCTGAGCATTGTCAGTATTCATAATACACATGATCTTATTACGCGTTGTCTGAGGACGGTCACTCATAATTGCAATTTTCTCCCCGATCAATCCATTCGTCAACGTTGATTTGCCTACATTTGGCCGGCCTACAATAGCCGCAAACCCAGAATAATGCTTGCCATCCTGCTTATTTATACTAATCGCTCCTTTGCTTTCACTTACATTTATTTTTTATATTCAGGGACTCAGAGCCAAAACCATATGGCAGCAGTTCTGCCACAGACATTGTTTTTGTCTGTCCCTTGCAATTTGCCAGGATTATTTTTTCAAAAGGAAACTCTGCCAGCACCTGACGGCAAGCGCCGCATGGTGCCACCGGCTCATCTGTATCGGCAACTACGCACAAAGTTTTAAACCTGCGTACGCCGCTGCACACAGCTGCAAAAACAGCATTACGTTCTGCACAGCAAGTCAACCCATACGAAGCATTTTCTATATTGCAGCCGGTAAAAATTTCTCCGTCAACAGTTTCGACCGCCGCCCCAACTTTGAATTTAGAATAAGGCGCGTAAGCATTATCACGTGCCGCCTGCGCTGCCGCTAATAACTTCGTTTCCATAACTGCTCCTTTTAATGAACCAGAAATTCTTCCGAAAGTCTGATTTCCCGTAAAGCTTCTTCCTCTTTAGCCCGCATAACTGCTTTATCCTCATCTGTCATATGATCATATCCCAGAAGGTGCAGCAGGCCGTGTACCGCTAAATAAACGATTTCACGTTCCAAGCCATGTCCAAATTCTTCCGCCTGTCTGGAAGCAGTTTCAGCGCTGATAATGATATCTCCCAAAAGATGTTCTTCAGGCCCACCTAAAAGCTCCGGTTCCTCTTCACTTTCTTCATCAAGTGCAAAAGAAAGTACATCTGTAGGCCTGTCGACATTACGATAATCGCGATTCAGCATATGTATTTCTTCATCATCAACAATAGTAATATCAACTTCTGTCCTCTCAGACAGACTGTGCAGCCTGGCTACTACATTCAATCCCGCAGTCAGCAGCTGCTCCAGCTCTTCACTGATCTGTAATTTATCCTGGTCATTTTCCAGCGTTATTATCATTGTCTGCCTCCCGCTGTTTCTGGCGTCTGCTGTCATAATTCTCATATGCCCTGATAATAGCGGCCACGATCTCGTGACGAACGACGTCAGCTTCTCCAAAACGAATAATACCTACCCCCGGAGTTTTCTGCAGAACATAGGCCGCCTGTTTCAACCCGCTGTTTTTACCGTTTGGTAAATCAATCTGTGTAATATCACCAGTAATGACCATTTTCGACCCAAAACCAAAACGGGTCAGAAACATCTTCATTTGCTCCGGTGTTGTATTCTGCGCTTCGTCCAGAATAATAAACGAATCATTCAAAGTTCGTCCGCGCATATAAGCTAAAGGAGCAACTTCTATCGTCCCTCTGGCAACATATTTCTGAAAAGTCTCGCTGCCCAGCATGTCATATAACGCGTCATACAACGGTCTCAGATAAGGATCGACCTTATCCTGCATATCACCTGGCAAAAAGCCAAGTTTTTCACCGGCTTCTACAGCAGGACGAGTCAGAACGATCCGTTCAACCTCTTTATTCTTTAAAGCCTTCACAGCTAAAGCGACAGCCAGATAAGTTTTGCCTGTACCTGCAGGACCTATCCCAATAGTGACATTACTGCGTTTAATGGTTTCTACATAATCCCATTGTCCCAGTGTTTTCGCCTTTACCTGACGGCCACGGTTGGTAACGATTATCGTATCGGCATACATACGGTGCAGACTTTCCAGCCGGCCCTCTGCAATCATCCCAATACTGTATCTGACATCATGTGTAGTCAGAGGCATACCCTGACGATACAAAAAAAGCAGCTCTTTGAACAGGGTTTCAATCTGCCCCACTTCATTGTCTTCACCGCTGAAAACGATCACATTGCCGCGCGCAACAATAACACTCTCATAATGTTCCTTGATTACCCGCAGCAGCTCGTCATTTCGCCCTAAAATACCAACCATTTCCTGTTGATCCTGTACTTCAATGATACGTTCGCTCTGTAAAAAGGACAAATTCGTGCTCCTTTCTCTCCTTACCCCTCTTTTATAACAATATTCTTAATAGTTACCGGCTCCAACGGTTTATCATTGCCATCAGTCTTTACTTTTCCGATTTTATAAACAACGTTCATACCCTTGGTAACTTTACCAAAAACAGCATGCTTGCCATCAAGCCACGGACAGGCACGCAAAGTAATAAAGAACTGGCTGCCGCCTGTATTCGGACCGGCGTTGGCCATCGATAAAACACCTGCACCTTCGTGTGTCAGTTTACTGCTGAATTCATCTTTAATGGTATATCCAGGTCCGCCTGTACCAGTACCAGTAGGATCACCGCCCTGGATCATAAAATTATCAATAACACGATGAAAGGTAACTCCATTATAAAACCCTTTTTTCGCCAGGTTGATAAAATTCTCACAAGTTTTAGGAGCCAGATCTGTTGCCAATTTCACTTCAAAATCACCCATTGACGTTTCAAAAACAGCAGTTGCCGGCTTCATCGGCACCGCATCCGGCTCGCTCTTAGTTTCACTGCCGCAGGCTACTACGCTGAAACTGCTGAAAACCAACAAACATAATATTAATAATTTTTTCAAAATCATATCCTCCTGTTTTATAGCTACCAATATTATACCACAAGGGTACGTATTCTCACTAGGCTCGAAAATACATCGCCAAGTTTTCATACAGTACCACAATAATTAATCATCACAGCCTGTCTTTCAGCCAGCCAACAACCTCTGCCGCAGCCTTATTTCCGTGATTAGTAAAACTGTGGTCACCGCCGTTAATGATAACCAGCTTTTTGGGAACTCCAGCTAAAGCAAATGTCAAACGTGCCTGATCAACAGCTACTGTTTCATCTTTTTCTCCATGAAGGATCAGCAGAGGACGCTTACGCCAGTTACGTAAAATCCCCTGCAGATCATATTTGGCGAAATCTGTAATAAAATCAGGTGTTAAGGTCAATTCACCACGTTCATCATTTAAATACAGAGTCTGACCTGCAGACAACGCATTATAGGCTTCAGCACCCAAGGCATTTCTGAAGGTCGCCTGTAAATCGTTCGGCGCAGCCCACAATACCAGTCCTGTAATATCAGCAGATCGTGAAGCGGCAACTAATGCCGCTGCTCCGCCAAGACTTCTACCCAGTAAAAATATTTTTCCGGCTGAAAATTTAATTCGTACATAAGCAAGCACCGCTTCCAATTCTTCAACCTGCTTGGAAAGGATTTGACTGCCATTAAAATTAAAACGTATGACATTACAGCATTCGGAAGCCATTTCAGCTAAAACAGCCGCTCTGCCGCCGCCATCCATTGAACCTCGGAATCCATGTGCCAAAACCAGCACCGGCGCGGCAGTATTTTCTTCGATACAGGGGGTTAGTATACCATTTATTTCGCCATAAGGCCCCTGGATTTGAATTGTTTCTTCCGCTTTTATTTTCATTTCTACAACTCCATTACTAACGATCTATATTTATATTATAACAAGAAAAATTACATTTGAGTCAACAACAAAAAACCTGCCGATAAAATCGACAGGTTTTTCAGATAGGGACCTATGTTGAGAGTTCTTAGCTTATTTGCCAGGGAAGAACGGCCAAACAACAGGAATTACAACCAAAGATACGACAAAAGCCACGATAACGAGACCAGTACCTGCTTTTACATAGTCCATGAATTTGTAACCGCCAGGACCAAGAACCAAAGTATTCGGAGGAGTACCTACCGGAGTTGCAAATGCACAGGATGCTGCAACTGCGATAGCCATCAATACTGCCTTCGGATCAGCACCCAATTGTTTCGATATAGCTACACCTATCGGGCACAACAGAGCTGCGGATGCAGTATTGGACATAAATTGCGTCAAGCCGCAAGACAGGATAAACAGAACTGCGGTAACGATCAACGGAGACGGAGAACCGCCCATCAGACCTACGGTCCATTCAGCAATCAATTTACCAGCGCCGGTTTTATCCATTGCAGTGGATACAGGCATCATACCTGCGAACAGGAAGATGGTTACCCAGTCGATAGAAGCGTAAGCTTGTTTTTCAGTCAAGCAACCAGTCAGTACGCAAACCAATGCGCCGATGATAGCTGCCATTTCCAAAGTAATACCTTTGATTCCAAGTGCCATTACAACAACAACACACAACAGGATAAGACCGGAAATAATTTGTTTTGAGGAAGAAGTAGTAGTAGCTTCAACTTCCTGTTCGATTTCCTGGTCAGCATCTAATTCAACTTTCGAGAGTAAATGTTTACCAATGAACATCATGTAAAGCATACCTGCGATAGATACAGGAATACCGATCCATGCAAATTCAAAGAAACCAAATCCTTCCAGACCAGCGGCAGTCAAAGCACCGGTAGCAATAATGTTAGGCGGTGTGCCTACCATCGTAATGATACCGCCCCAACCGCAAGCGAACGCCAAAGGCATCAACTGACGGGAAGCAGGAATCTTTGCAGCAGCGCAGATACCCAAAGCAACCGGAAGCAGACAAGCTGCTGTACCAGTATTGGAAAGTACTGAAGACAACAAAGTACCTACGAGCATTAAACCAAACATCAGGCTATTTTCGCTGGAACCACAAAAATGAACAACAGTATTACCGATTCTTTGAGCCAAACCGGTATAGAACATTGCTGCACCAACGATGAACATACCTGCAAACAAAACTACCGTAGAGTTAGACAAACCGGAAAATACTTGTTTAGCAGGGATGAAGCCTAACAGGCCGCACGCGATTGCGCCGGCGGTAGCAGTAACTGCAAGAGGGATAAGTTCAGTAACAAAAAACAGTGCAATTACAGCTAACACAATTAAACATTTTACTGCTTGGGACATAATAAATTCCTCCTTTTTAAATTTTCTATATGTTGTTCGAATAATTAAACAACATATAAAGATCGCAAAGGAACTACAAGTTTAGCAATCCCTTTATTAATTTACATTATAGCAATGGCAAATGCAAAATGATGTTGCCCAGGCAACACTATATTTTTAAATTTGTAATAAACAGCTCAAAAGCCGGAACCATGCATAATTCCGGCTTTTGAGCTGTTTAACAGTAAAATAATAATATTTTGTTATGATATAAGTACATTAAAGCTATTCAAACTTTAAAATTTTAAAATTTCTTTTATCAAAATCAATCAATCCACAATCCTTCATTCTAGCCAGTTCGCGAGTCAAAGCACTGCGGTCAGCATCCAAATAATTGGCCATATCCGTTCTGTTAAAGGGTATTTCAAATTCAGTAGAACTGTTACGTTTAGCTTCCTGTTCCAGATAAGTCATAATCTTGCCGCGCAGAGTCTTTTTACACAAAATCTCCGTTTTCTCAATCAGCTGTGCATTATTGCTGGCCATTATCGAAATCATATTTGTCAGCAACTTATTACGGCAGGGATCATTATTACTCAGGTCGGCCAGAACCTTCCCAAAGGGAACCATCAGCACCTCGCTGTCACTGGCAGCAAAATAACTTACATTAGTTTTTTCATCCTGTTTGTTGTGACCAAGAAAATTTTCGGCAAAAATAGAACCGGAGCCCATCGTTGTAATAATAGATTTCTCTCCCATGATATCTTCTTTGATCATCTGCACAGTGCCTGCCACAACAATTCCAATACTCTCAACCGCATCACCGGCCAAATAAATATAATCCGATTTTTCGAAATGTTTAACAAGGGCATTTACTTTACCAAGAATAGTGTCTAATTCATCACTGGCCAATCCTTTGAACAATGGCAAACTCAAAAGATTCTGCATTACCGCTTTCATAGCCGTCCTCCTTCGCTCATACTCTCAATCATCTAAATAAAAGA
>OMAQ01001109.1_pt1 | contig 12355 bp, 8 predicted proteins | sample 1673461 | NCBI WGS metagenome assembly OMAQ01 (sample SAMEA103958112, study PRJEB25191) | human gut metagenome | biome: human-associated habitat [ENVO:00009003]; feature: intestine environment [ENVO:2100002]; material: feces | place: Germany | collected 2013/2015
TCGTTTTTTTCTTTGCATAGAGTCGTTATGATAGATAAAAAAGAAATAGAGGCATTTGTTGAAGAAGGGTTGACCGGAAGCGACTGTTTCGTAGTCGATGTACAAGTAAAACCCGATAATGTGATTGTCGTGGAAATAGATAACGAAGAGGGTGTGGATATAGATCGCTGCGTGGCGTTACATCGTTTTTTGGAATCGAAGCTCGACCGAGATGTCGAAGATTATGAATTGGAGGTTGGGTCGGCAGGGATTACCTCTCCGTTCAAAGTCCTCGGGCAGTACAAGAAAAATATAGGCAAGGAAGTGGAATTGTTGACCAAAAACGGCATGAAACTTTCGGGGATATTGAAAAGTGCCGATTCGGAGAAATTTGTCGTGACGATAACCAAGAAAGTAAAGAGCGAAACCAGTAAACGAAAAGTGGAGGTCGAGGAAGACCTCGCTTTTGGATATGATGAAGTAAAATATACAAAATATCTAATCAGATTTAAATAATATGGCAAAAAAAGAGGAACCCGTTAGCATGGTCGATACCTTTGCAGAGTTCAAAGAGTTGAAGAACATCGAAATAACTACGATGATTAGTGTGCTGGAAGAATCTTTCCGCAACGTATTGGCAAAGATGTTCGGGACCGATGAAAACTTCGATGTAATCGTGAATCCGACGAAGGGGGATTTCGAAATATGGCGTAACCGTGAGATTGTGGAAGACGGAGCGGTGACCGACAGTAATTTGCAGGTTTCTTTGTCGGAAGCTCGGAAAACCGACCCCGATTTCGAGGTCGGCGAGGAGATGACCGACGAGGTGCATTTCGAGAAATTCGGTCGTCGAGCTATTTTGAACTTGCGCCAAACACTGGCTTCGAAGATTCTCGATTTGCAAAAAGATGCCATATACAATAGATATAAAGATAAAATAGGCGAATTGGTAAGTGCCGAAGTTTACCAGATTTGGAAAAAGGAGATGTTGTTGATCGATGACGACGGTAATGAGTTGCTGTTGCCGAAAGCCGAACAGATACCTTCGGATTTTTACCGGAAGGGTGAGACCGTGCGGGCTGTCGTGTTGGAAGTCGATAACAAGAACAACAATCCTAAAATTTTGGTATCCCGCACGTCCAATGAATTTCTTCGCCGTCTTTTCGAGCTCGAAGTGCCCGAAATTCACGACGGTTTGATTTTGATAAGAGCGATTGCCCGTATTCCGGGAGAGCGTGCTAAAATTGCCGTTGAATCGTATGACGATCGTATCGATCCGGTAGGAGCTTGCGTGGGTGTGAAAGGTTCGCGTATACATGGTATTGTCCGGGAATTGCGCAATGAAAATATCGATGTCATTAATTACACGGCCAATCCATCACTGTTTATACAACGCGCTTTGAGTCCGGCCAAGATTTCTTCGATTCGGTTGAATGAAGAGGAGAAGAAAGCAGAGGTATTTCTTAAACCTGAGGAGGTCTCGTTGGCTATCGGTAAAGGCGGCTTGAATATTAAGTTGGCTTGCATGCTTACGGGTTACAATATCGATGTTTACAGAGATATAGACGAGGAAGAAGAGGAGGACATTTACCTCGACGAATTCAGCGACGAAATCGACGACTGGGTGATCGAGGCCTTGAAAGGTATCGGATGCGCTACTGCGAAGAGTGTGCTTGCGTTGCCTCGTGAAACATTGATCGAGAAAGCCGACCTCGAAGAGAACACCGTGGACGAAGTTCTCGCTATTTTGAAAGCGGAGTTTGAAGAGTAATCCGTTTTCGGGACCGATACAATGCGGTCTTTGTGCCTTTGTCGGAGGCATCTTTAATTCTTCCATTATTTATAAACTAAAACTGAGTATGTCGATAAGGTTAAATAAAGTAGCAAGAGACTTGAATGTAGGAATTCAGACGGCGGTCGAATTTCTTCAAAAGAAAGGTTTTACGGTTGAAGCTAACCCTAACACCAAGATAACCGACGAACAGTATGCACTGCTTGTCAAGGAGTTCAGTAAGGACAAAAATTTGAAACTCGAATCGGAGAGCATTAGTCTTGAACGTCATAAGGAAAAGAGCAAGGCGACATCGGCTACCGAATCGGAGGAGGGGAATTCTTCATCGGCAATAAAGGAAGAACCGAAGGAGCTGAAAACAATTATTCCCGAGACACAACGCCCGAAAGTGGTCGGTCAAATAGATCTCGACGCGTTGAATCGTCCGAAGTCGTCCGAACATAAAAAGGAAAGTCCGGTAGAGAAAAAAGAGCCGGTTAAATCGGAGGAGAACAAGGTCGAAGTGAAAACGAAAGAGGAAAAACCAGAGCCGGCGGTGTCGGCCCGTGAAGAAGTGAAGCCTGCCGAAGAAGAGAATAAGCCGGTCGCCGAACCTAAACAAGAGGTTGTCTCTCAATCGAACCCAGAACCTCAAATAGTTGAACCGAAAGTAAAAGAGGAGACTGTCGAGCAAGAGGTTAAAGAAGAAAAGGAAGTCGAGGAATCCCATGAAGACGAGGTGTTTACCATTAATCGTCCGGCGTTTACCTCGAATATCAATGTCGTCGGTAAAATAGATCTCGATGCGTTGAATCAACAGACTCGTCCGAAGAAAAAGACGAAAGAGGAAAAACGTAAAGAGCGGGAGAGTAAAGAGAAACAGAGACAAGAATCACACAAGGCTGCCGGTGGTGACGATGCTAATCAGCAAGGTGGTGAACGTAGGAAGCGTCAACGAATCAGTAAAGAAAAGGTAGATATATCGAAAAGCATTTCATCGATGGGTGGACAACCCTCCCGTGGAGGAAATGGCAAAAATAACGGAGGAAATAGACCGAATAAACAAAAACAACGTCCTATAAAGGCCGAGGTGAGCGAGGAAGATGTACAAAAGCAGATAAAAGAGACATTGGCTCGCCTCACCAATAATACAAAAGGACAGAAGAAATCGGCTAAATGGCGTAAGGAAAAACGCGAGGCTTTCTCGAATCGCGAACGTGAACTCGCCGAAATGGAGGAAGCTGAAAGTAAAGTGTTGAAGCTGACGGAGTTTGTTACGGCAAACGATTTGGCTTCGATGATGAATGTTCAGGTGAACGAGGTTATCGCTACCTGTATGAGTATCGGCATGATGGTGTCGATCAATCAGCGTCTCGATGCCGAGACGATCAATATCGTTGCGGAAGAATTCGGTTTTAAGACCGAATATGTAAGCGCCGAGGTGGTCGAGGCTATTCATGAAGAAGAGGATAGGGAAGAAGATTTGACATCTCGTCCTCCTGTCGTGACCGTGATGGGACACGTGGATCATGGTAAAACTTCATTGCTCGACTATATTCGCAATTCGAATGTGATTGCCGGGGAAGCCGGAGGTATCACTCAGCATATCGGTGCATATAATGTGAAATTGGAAGATGGACGTCGTATCACTTTCCTCGATACTCCGGGTCACGAGGCATTTACGGCTATGCGTGCCCGCGGAGCTCAAATGACCGATATCGCCATTATTATCGTCGCTGCCGACGACAATGTAATGCCCCAAACTGTGGAGGCCATCAATCATGCTTCGGCAGCCGGTGTTCCCATTGTGTTCGCTATCAATAAGATCGATAAGCCGAATGCCAATCCTGACAAGATTAAAGAGGAGTTGGCTAATATGAACTACCTCGTAGAAGATTGGGGCGGTAAATATCAGTCGCAGGAGATTTCGGCTAAAAAAGGAACCGGAGTACATGAATTGATGGAAAAGGTTTTGTTGGAGGCCGAATTACTTGACTTAAAAGCGAATCCCAACCGAAGGGCTACCGGTTCGATTATCGAGTCCACATTGGATAAAGGGCGTGGATATGTTGCTACCGTATTGGTGCAAAACGGGACTTTGCATAAAGGCGATGTCGTGTTGGCGGGAACCAATCACGGAAAGGTAAAAGCTATGTTCAACGAAAGAAATGCCCGTATCGAAGTTGCCGGTCCGTCGGCTCCCGTTCAGATTCTCGGTTTGAACGGTGCTCCTCAGGCAGGTGATGTGTTCCATGTGATGGATACGGAGCAAGAGGCACGCGAGATTGCCAATAAACGCGAACAATTGCAACGAGAATTGGGCTTGCGTACTCACAAGTTATTGACCCTCGACGATATAGGTCGTCGTATAGCTGTCGGTAATTTCCAAGAGTTGAATTTGGTTGTGAAGGGCGATGTGGACGGATCGGTGGAGGCTTTGAGCGATTCGCTTATCAAACTATCCACCCCCGAAATACAAATCAATGTATTGCATAAGGCCGTAGGACAAATATCCGAATCGGATATTACGTTGGCCGCCGCATCCAATGCTATTATCATCGGATTCCAAGTGAGACCCTCCGTGGCTGCTCGCCGATTGGCCGAGAAAGAAGGAGTCGATATACGTCTCTATTCGATCATCTACGATGCTATCGAGGAGGTTAAATCGGCTATGGAAGGTATGTTGTCTCCCGAAATCAAAGAGGAGATATTGGGTACGGCCGAGGTTTTGGAAACTTATCATATCACGAAAGTCGGTACGGTTGCCGGCTGTATCGTGAAGGAAGGCAAGCTGAAACGGTCGAGCAAGATACGTTTGATACGAGACGGTATCGTGATTTATAGCGGAGATTTGGGTTCTCTGAAACGCTTCAAAGATGATGTTAAAGAGGTGACTACGGGATTTGAGTGCGGATTGAACATCACGAACTACAACGATGTTAAGATAGGCGATCTCGTAGAGGCTTATGAAGAGGTAGAAGTGAAAAAGACGCTTTAAGAAAGAAACGTTTTTCGGGAATAGAGAGGCTGCCTCGTAGGTACGGGGTGGCCTTTGTTATCGTCTTTGACGGATAATAAGGCGGAAATACGGAGTATTCAAAATAAAAAAGTAATTTTGCAGGGTTAAGAATCGGGAGTGTGAGAGATGAATTATGTTGATTTTACTATCCTATTGATCGCCGTTGTAGGTTTTCTGTACGGACTTATCAAAGGGGTTATCCGTCAGGTAGGTTCGTTGGGCGGGTTTATCGCAGGTATAGTCGTCGCCCGATTTTTCGGAAGTTCGTTCTCTGCGTTGTTGAGGGAGATGTTCGATTTGCCTGAGGGTGTAAGCCGGGTTATCGCATATTCGTTATTGTTCCTTATCGTTTACATTATATGCGTTCAACTGATGAGGCTGATACATCACATTACGCATCATGTGGCATTGGGGTGGCTCGATAGATTGGCCGGGGCTTTGTTCGGCGCCGTCAAATATTTGGTCATATTGAGTATAGTGCTTAATCTCGTCCATATTATTGATCCTAAGGGTAAACTGATTCCGGAAAAAGAGACGGCTTCGTCACAGTTCTATGGATATACATTGCGTGTAGCTCCGTTGCTCTTTTCGATGGCACAAGAGCAGTTCGTTTCGGAAACCAAACCGACGAGGGGATTGTTTATACCTTATTCGATATGCAACGAGCCGTATCTCTGTTGTGAAAATTGTAAAGCAGATTAAAAATGAAACAGGATAATTCGAATGAAATATTAAACGACGTTACTACTAACGATTATAAATACGGATTTGTAACCGATATAGAGACAGATATTATTCCTACCGGATTGAACGAGGATATTATCCGCCATATTTCGGAGAAGAAAAAGGAGCCGGAATGGTTACTTGAATTCCGTCTGAAAGCATACGCTTACTGGAAGACGCTCGAAATGCCGCATTGGGCTCATTTGAATATTCCCGATATAGACTATCAGGCTATCAGTTATTATGCCGCTCCCAAGACCAAAGAGGCTCCGAAAAGCCTCGATGAAGTGGACCCTGAGCTACGCAAGACATTCGACAAGCTGGGAATTTCGCTCGAAGAGCAGATGAAACTGTCGGGTATAGCGGTCGATGCGGTGATGGATAGTGTGTCGGTACGGACGACTTTTCGGGAAAAACTGGCCGAATTGGGTGTCATTTTCTGCTCGTTCAGCGAGGCGGTGAAAGATTATCCCGATTTGGTGAAACGTTATTTAGGCTCGGTTGTTTCGTATCGGGACAATTTTTTTGCAGCGCTTAACTCGGCCGTATTCAGTGACGGCTCGTTCGTTTATATCCCCAAAGGAGTCCGGTGTCCTATGGAATTATCTACCTATTTCCGTATCAACGCCGCTAATACGGGACAGTTCGAACGAACATTGATTGTTGCCGATGACGACAGCTATGTGAGCTATCTCGAAGGTTGTACGGCTCCTATGCGTGATGAGAATCAATTGCACGCAGCTATCGTGGAAATTGTAGTGCATGATCGTGCCGAAGTGAAATATTCGACCGTGCAGAATTGGTATCCGGGCGATAAGGACGGGAAAGGCGGTATCTATAATTTCGTGACGAAGCGAGGCATGTGCAAAGGCGATCACTCTAAGCTCTCTTGGACGCAGGTGGAGACGGGGTCGGCCATTACTTGGAAATATCCTAGTTGTGTGCTGGCGGGCGATCATTCGGTCGGGGAGTTTTATTCGGTGGCTGTTACCAATAACTATCAGCAAGCCGACACAGGAACGAAGATGATACATATCGGGAAGAATACCCGTAGTACGATCGTATCGAAGGGTATTTCGGCGGGTCGTAGCCAGAATAGCTATCGAGGACTCGTGAAAGTGTTGCCGAGTGCCGAGAATGCAAGGAACTTTACCCAGTGTGACAGTCTGTTGTTGAGTTCCGATTGCGGGGCGCATACTTTCCCGTATATGGAGATTCTGAATGATTCGGCCGTGGTAGAGCATGAAGCGACTACTTCGAAAATCAATGAAGACCAAATATTCTATTGTAACCAGCGTGGAATCCCTACCGAGGATGCCGTGGGTCTTATCGTGAACGGATATGCCAAAGAGGTGATGAATAAACTGCCTATGGAGTTTGCCGTTGAAGCGCAAAAGCTATTGCAGATCTCGTTGGAAGGTTCGGTAGGTTAAGGAAAATAGTAGAATGATATGAAAAGGATTGCGTATCGTTTTTTTCTCATTGTGTTATTGAGTGTTTTGGCTGCGGAGGTTTTTCCTGTTTCGGCGCAAGAGGGCTCGTGGTTCGATGAAGGGAATTACGATGGAGAATGGCTTGACAAGAATTTCGATAACGATGTGATGATTATTTCCACGCCTGAGGAGTTGGCTGCTTTTGGTGAATATATGACAAGGTCGCTGTGGAATTATCCGGATAAAACCGTTCGGTTGGCGGCCGATATAGATATGTCGGCACATAAGTGGATAACACCTGTTAACGAGCAGTTTGGTAGTTATTTTAGCGGCGTATTCGATGGAGATGGATATACGATTAGCGGTTTGACGGTCGTGCCGGCAGAAGAAGGCGGAGGATACGACGATGATTACAAGCGTGTCGTGGCCGGTTTGTTCGGTACGGTTCGAGGAGCCGAGATAAGGGATTTGACGTTAGATGAGACCTGTCGGGTAGAAGTGCCTGAAATGTATTCTTTTTATTATGGGAATTTGGATTTGAAGATAGGCACGATAGCGGCTTCGGCAGAGGGTGATGTCCGTTTCATTCGCTGTGTGAATCGAGCCGATATTGTGACTACTCCTGTATTGCGAACTGGCGATTCACATGAGATCGTTTGCTCGGTAAGCGGGCTTGTGGCTCATGCTGATGAGGTGAAGTTCCTCGATTGTTCCAATGAGGGAAAGATAATAGTGGATATTCAAGATAACAGCGATGTGGTCGACATAAGGGTGTCGGGTCTTGTGGGTAGATGCGGACCGGTTTATGGTAAAGAGAATCGTATTGTCTCTTGTACGAACCGGGGAAATATTTTCGTATCGGGCAATACTTCGGGAAGTGTGTCGGTAGGCGGACTTTCGAGCAATTATACATTTCGTATAGACAGTTGCGAGAACCATTCGGTCGTTAAGGTGAATGCCCATGAAGGGAGTGCTTATGTCGGCGGGGTTTCCTCGGCGAGCATGAGTATAACGTACAGTTTCAATAGGGACTCCGTGATTTGTGAAAGCGATGGTTTTGAAGTACAGGTAGGAGGCGTTTGCTCTTATTCCTTTTATAATAGTTCGCAAACCGATTCGTTGTACACTTGTGGCAACGAAGGTGAGATCGAGGTTAAATCGAATGGTTCGATGTTGTCGGTCGGGGGAGTGATGGGTCAGAATACAGATTGCCCGGTTGTAGATTGTTGGAATCGTGGAGGTTTGAAAATCGAAAGTTCGGCTCCCCGCTCTTCGTCCCGTTGGAATGCTATTTATGCAGGTGGACTGGTCGGATATTGTGAAGAACCGGTGTACAATAGCTATAATCGAGGAAATATCTCTTTAATCGACGCACATATAGATGTGGAAGGTTCTTCACAGGGAAGCGTCGGAGGCTTGGTTGGAAAGGCTTATAAGTTATTGTGGAATAGTTATTCGACAGGCGATGTATACAGCGATGTCGCTGGTGTCAAGGTGTGCCGGTTGAGTGAGTCGAACGTGCATTTTTGTTATTATAACAGCGATGCAGTCATAGAAGGTACGGAGGTCGACGAACAAGGCATTGCATATAGTACGGCTGAGATGCAGTCTGCCGGAAGCGGTTTTTTGGAAGCGTTGAATAATAATGCGACGAAAGGCGGTACTTCATGCCGGAATTGGGGATATATTCCCGGGGAAAACGACGGCTATCCGGTGCATATCGACCGTATTGCCGATGGAGTGGATTCGCCGGCAGATCATTCGGCGGGTCGAGTGTACGCTGCAAACGGACGTTTGTTCGTACAAAGCGATCGGTCGATGCAGTTGCCTGTTTACAAAGTGACGGGACAAATAGTGAAGATAATGAATGTAGTTGAGGGTTTGAATACCGACTATTTACCTTGTGGTGTATATGTCGTGGCGGGACAAGTAGTCGCAGTAACGGCAGGGAATAAGTAAAGAAAAGAATAAAACGAAATATCTATGTTGAAGATTGAAGATTTACATGCCAGCATAAATGGCAAAGAGATATTGAAAGGGATAAACCTCGAAGTGAAACCGGGCGAGGTGCATGCGATTATGGGACCTAACGGTTCGGGGAAAAGTACGCTTTCCGCCGTATTGACCGGTAATCCGGCTTATGAGGTGACTCGTGGCTCGGTCGAGTTTTATGGGAAAGACCTTTTGGCTTTGTCACCCGAGGATCGTTCTCACGAAGGTATATTTTTGAGTTTTCAATATCCGGTGGAGATACCGGGTGTGAGTATGGTTAATTTCATGCGCACGGCTGTGAACGAGCAACGCAAGTACAGAGGCCTCGAACCACTGTCGGCTACCGATTTCTTGAAACTTATGCGGGAAAAGCGGGAGATTGTGGAGTTGGATAATAAACTGGCCGGTCGCTCGGTAAACGAGGGTTTTTCGGGCGGAGAAAAGAAACGGAACGAGATATTCCAGATGGCTATGCTCGAACCCCGTCTTTCCATTCTCGATGAGACCGACAGCGGGCTGGACATCGATGCCCTGCGTATTGTTGCCGGCGGTGTGAATAAATTGAAGTCCGAGAAGAACGCGACGATTGTCATCACACACTATCAACGTTTGTTGGACTATATCGCCCCTGATTTCGTCCATGTGCTCTATAAAGGGAGAATCGTGAAATCGGGCGGTCCCGAATTGGCTCTTGAACTGGAAGAGCGCGGGTATGACTGGATTAAAAAAGAGTTGGGCGAAATTTAAGTCGATATGGGTGCAGTACAACAATATATAGATTTATATAGGTCACAAAAAGATTTGATAAACAGCCATTCGTCGGCCGTGATGAACGGGTTGCGCGAAGAGGCTGTGGCTTTGTTGGAGAGTCGGGGATTACCCTCTTTGAAAGACGAGGAACACCGGCGGACAGATATAGAGTCGGTCTATTCTCCCGATTACGGGTTGAATCTGGGTCGGATAGATATAGAGACCAATCCTTATGAAGTGTTTCGTTGCGATGTGCCTAATTTGAGTACGTTGCTCTATTTCGTTGTCAATGACTCTTTTTATAAACGGGTTCAGCCGGTATCATCTAAACTCCCTGACGGCGTTTTGGTGGGCAGCCTTTGTGACATGTCCTTGCAATACCCCGATTTGGTATCGCGTTATTACGGAAAGGTCGCCGATATGAAACGAGACGGGACCGTTGCCTTGAACACGGCTTTTGCCCAAGACGGCTTCTTTTTGTATATTCCGGACGGAGTCGTCGTGGAAAAACCTATACAGTTGGTAAATATCCTTCGGGGCAATGTCGATTTTATGGTGAATCGCCGGTTGTTGATTGTCGTAGGAAAACGGGCGCAGGCCAAATTGCTGGTGTGCGATCACTCGGACGAGGCCACCGTTAAATTTCTGTCGTCGCAGGTTTGCGAGATATTCGTGGACGACGACGCTGTGTTCGACTACTACGATATAGAGGAGTCTTCGGAGAATACATCGAAAGTTTCGTCGGTGTTCGTGCGTCAGGGGGAACGATCTAACGTATTGGTCAATGGTATCGTATTGCATAACGGAGTAACCCGTAATAATTACTATTCGGCTTTTGAAGGAGAGCATGCCGAATTGTCTCTCTGCGGTATGGCTATCGCCGATAAAGGACAGGTCGTCGATACGTATACGCATATAGATCATGCCGTTCCTCATTGCCACAGTAACGAGTTGTTCAAATACGTGTTGAACGATTCGGCGCGAGGTTCGTTCAGCGGACGCATATTGGTCCGACACGGGGCTCAGAAAACCGAAGCCTATCAGAGTAATAAGAATTTGTGTGCATCTCCGCTCGCCAAAATGTACACGAAACCTCAACTCGAAATTTATGCAGACGATGTGAAGTGTAGTCATGGAGCCACGGTCGGTCAACTCGACCAAAATGCCCTGTTTTATATGCGGTCGCGCGGTATTCCCGAGTCCGAAGCTCGCATGTTGTTGATGTTCGCGTTTACCAACGATGTCATCGAGTTGGTACGACTCGATGCCTTGAAAGATCGGCTGCGTCAATTGGTTGAGAAAAGGTTTCGTGGAGAGTTGGCGAAATGCTCCGGTTGTCAAGCATGTCATTAAGATTTATGAGAAAGGAGTGCTGTTATGTTTGATGTCGAAAAAATAAGGGAAGATTTTCCTATTCTGAGTCGGGAGATTTCGGGAAGACCGTTAATCTATTTGGATAACGGCGCTACGTCTCAGACTCCCAAGTGTGTGGTCGATCATATTGCCGATACTTACTATCGGGTAAATGCAAATGTGCATCGTGGAGTCCATACGCTTAGTCAAGAGGCTACCGATGCCCACGAAGCTGCCCGCCGTCGGGTGCAACAGTTCATCGGGGCCGGTTCGTCTTCGGAAATTATTTTTACAAGAGGAACAACGGAGGCAATCAATTTGGTGGCTTCTTCTTTTGGAGATGAGTTCCTGCACGACGGCGACGAGGTTATTCTCACCGTTATGGAACACCATGCCAATATCGTGCCGTGGCAACTTTTGCAGCGCCGGCGCAATATCAAGCTCCGGGTAGTTCCCATCGACGAACGTGGAGATTTGAACGTCGATACATATAAGTCTCTTTTCAATGAGCATACTCGTTTGGTCGGTGTCGCCCATGTCTCGAATGTATTGGGGACGATTAATCCGGTGCGTGAAATGATCGCTTACGCTCATGCGCAGGGGGTTCCTGTCTTGGTGGACGGCGCACAAGCCGTACCTCATTTGCGGGTGAATGTACAAGAGCTCGATGCCGATTTCTATGTGTTCAGCGGACATAAGGTGTATGGCCCTACGGGTATCGGTGTGCTTTATGGCAAGGAAACATGGCTCGACAAACTTCCGCCTTATCAGGGAGGAGGAGAAATGATAAAGAATGTCAGTTTCGAGCATACCACGTTCAACGAACTGCCGTTTAAGTTCGAGGCTGGAACTCCCGACTATATTGGAAGTACAGCACTGGCGAAAGCACTCGATTATGTTTCGGCAATTGGAATGGATAAGATTGCAGCCTATGAACATGAACTGACAGTATATGCCATGAACAGACTGAAGGAAATTCCGGGAATGCGTATTTTCGGAGAGGCTGAACATAAGGGAGGCGTTATTTCTTTCCTGGTGGGCAATATTCATCATTTTGATATGGGAACATTGCTCGATCGTCTGGGTATAGCTGTACGTACAGGACATCATTGTGCCGAGCCGTTAATGCACCGTATGGGAATTGAAGGAACGGTACGTGCTTCGTTGGGTTTGTATAATACGAAGGAAGAAATTGATGCACTGGCAGCAGGCATAGAACGGGTAAGCCGGATGTTTTGATAACAGGACTTGCTGTTTGACAGTATCATAAAGAATAATCTCCTTATTCCAATCTTTACATTAAGTGCTCAAGATGGAATAAGGAGATTTTTTATT
>OMAQ01001120.1_pt1 | contig 12246 bp, 16 predicted proteins | sample 1673461 | NCBI WGS metagenome assembly OMAQ01 (sample SAMEA103958112, study PRJEB25191) | human gut metagenome | biome: human-associated habitat [ENVO:00009003]; feature: intestine environment [ENVO:2100002]; material: feces | place: Germany | collected 2013/2015
CCGCATAGCCGAGGATATCTCCGTCATCCATCCATGACGGGCGGACAGGCACGACGGCGATGCGGTCATCAGGCAGCCCCAGGGCTTCGCCGTAAAGACGGACAAGGCGTGATTTCCCTGTGCCGCTCATCCCCGACAGGATCGTCAGGCGCGAAGATTTCACGGAAATATGGAAATTGATCAAATCTTTTTCCGCATACAGAAGTCCTTTTGAAGAAGCAAGCGCGGAAAAACGGTTCAGGAATTCATCTTCCCTGTCCGGTTTTTCTTCTGTTTCTTCAGACATTTCTATTTCTTCCACTTTCTCATCGATGGCCGGTCCTTCCTCGCCGGCAGTCACGCTTTCAGAAGTGTCTTTCTCCAAAAGGGGAGGCAGGATATTTCCCAAACCCGCAGGTGCTTCCGCGGCGGACGCAAAGGATACCTCCGGCCTTTCTTCAATGCCGCGGGCGGATAAAATATCCCCATCAGCCGGCACTTCTTCCATGCCCTCTTTCAAGTGTTCGATATATTCAAAAGGTACGAACCAAAGGGGCGAATTGGCACAGCGGAGAACGTGGCCCGCCATGATTTCGTCAGAGATATCAATCACTTTGTACCCGAGACGGCCTCTGTGAAAATATGCGCCGCCCTCATCAATGACCGTCTCTGCAAAAGCATCGCCGTCCAAAGGTGCAAAAAGGACGAAGTCGCCCAACTTTCCATCATGCCTCTCTGCAGCCGCAGCAATAAAGTAGGGCGTAAAATCATTGTTCCAATATTTTTTTGACAGGCCAGGTATAGGTTTCCCCTCCAAAAGATGGCGGCAGAATTTATTGATATCTCCTTCCAACGCAGGCTCTCCCTGCCGTCCAAAAGCAGGAACGGGACGGTAATCTTCATCCTGTTCCATGAAAGGGGTGCGTCCTTCCTTTTTCAAATCATCAAGGACAAAAAACTTATTATTTCTAAGAGCAGGCGTGAATGTCACGAAAGAACCGCCCAGATCTTCCTGCAATCTGGCAAGCGCCTCCTCTTCACCGGCAAAAGCATTGAAACCGTAGCCGCTGCGGCTCATAAATCCGGTAAAGCCGAACCGCGGGCCTTCTCCCATTTCAGGCGGCAGCGATGACAAAGGATCAACAAAAAAGCGGTAATCCTTCACTCCCGCCCGCGGCGTGGATCCCTTGACAAGGGAACGGACGCGTCCGAGAACTTTCCCTTCTGCCTGCCGAAGAGGGAAAGCGGAATTATCCGCCGTAACATTCGGGGTAATAAAATAAGCCATATAAAATTCCTCTTTTCTTACATAAATAAAAGGTGCACGAAAATTCGTGACAAATACTAAATGGATCAGCTCATGATCCGTGGAAAGAATCCTTTCCTTTAATGATATATCAGATCTCCCTGATACATTTTCATTCTACCATAAAACCGATCTTTCCCACTATTTTATTTTCCTTACACGGACACGCCCCGTGTACATGGCTACCGTAATCATCCGCCCGTATTTCCCATTGTCGGTGGTCAGAAATATATTATATTCTTCTCCCGTTCCCGCGAAACCGTCTTTCCGGAAACGGAGCGAGGCCTTCCCTCCGTCCACGCGGATCCCTTTGGGCAGATATCCTTTCGGATTCACGCGCTCCGTCCCTTTCCTCGTGTAATACCGTCCCGTACCGTCAGTCATCGTTTCACAAAAGAAAGTGAGCCCTTCCGACATAGAAGGGTAATCGGCCGACTCATTTTTCGCAAGGATTTCCACCTGCCGTATCGCCGAAGCCACTTCCTCCGCTGCCAGTTCCAGCCTTTTCTCGCTCCGCCATCCCGTGTACAGAGGGATCACCGCCAGCGCCGCAAGCGATAAAATTACCGCTGCCAGAAGGACTTCAAATAAAACAGTGCCACGATGGAAAGAACGGAAGCTGAAATACTTCCGCGCCATACGCCGCCACACCTCCCAACGCGATAAACGGGCAGAAAGGAATCCCCTCCCTGCGGGACATTCTGCCAAGGAAAAGAAGCACCATGCCTGCAATAGCCGCGGAGGAAGCGGAAAGAAACAGGAAAAGCGGTACGGAAACCGGCACAAGCCATAATGCAGCCGCACCTGAAAGAAATATGTCTCCCGCCCCCATGGCATGCTTTGTCAGCAGAAAGAGAAGCCCGTACAGGCCAAGAACAAAAGCGCAGGATATAAAACCATCCGTCAAACGGCTGTAAAAAACATTGTGCCCCAACCCTGCCGCTGCAAGGAAAACGCTCCAATAATCAGAAACATACCCCGTCTTCCAATCTTCCCAGGCAGGCGGAAGCAAAAGAAGCGTCAAAGAAACGAAAGGACTCCAAAAGAAAACCGCCGAAGCAGCAAGAAAGAAACAGCATAAACCAAGTGGAGAAGAAAATTTCTCTCCAAAAAAAGATTTCTCTTTTCCTCTTTCACTGCAAACCGTTCTTTCCCACTCATCCGCTTCCATATGTCCTCCCGCGCACTGCTCCAATCCCCTGTGTCCTCTCATCATTCTACGTCCAGTATAGGAAATATAAACCGATTATTCAAGCCGCCGGCTCTTCCATGAAACTTGAAAAATCGGGTCAACGTGCTAAGATGGATACATCTATTAAAAGTATTTAACCGTCACACAGAGAAATCATGAATGCAGAAATCATAAAACAAGCGGCGGAAAAAGAAATCGCCTGCCATCCGGATCAAAAGAATATACGATTTAAAATCGATGATACCATTTTTTGGATCAAAAGAAAGTACAGCAATAAAAGAAACCGGCTGGTAAAACAGCCTCCGGAAACGGAATTTCTTTTCGAAGTCGCCCGAATTGCCATCGCCGCGAAGGCATGCCCCGGGCTCGTTCCGCAAATCGAAGTTCTCACATCCGAATACATGGTCACCCGTGACGGCGGCCCCACGATAGAAGATTGGATGGAAGATCCTAATTTCACCTTTGAAGAAAAAAAGAATCTTCTCTACCGCATAGGCGCGTCTCTTGCCGCACTCCACAATGCGGATGTCATCCACGGCCGTCCTGCGCCGCGGGATATCTTGTGCAGCACCGGCGGAAAAATTACGTTTCTCGACTGGGAAAGCCGGCACTACTGCAGCAGGAAAGAAACGCAGAAAATACAGGATTTCCTTCTTCTTCTCCACGGAATCTGCAGAATAAACTACGCAGAAGAAAGAGACTGGCTGGATGCCATTGAAAAAGGCTATACCGATACAGATAAAAATGGGATAAAAGAAAAAGCGGTCCGCTTCCTCCGCTCCCACCCTTTTATCGGCATGCTTACCAAAAAACTCCATCGCTTCCATATGACAGACGTGGAAGCCGCAGAAAAACTCTACCGCCGTTTTTGCTGAAAAATACATCCTATAAATATTAAAATGCCGCCCTGGCCGTCAGACCTGAATCTGACCTTCAGAGGCGGTTTTTATCCGGCAAAATAATTATCCCTTATACCCCGGACACACTTTCCGCCCCCAGTTATTCAGAGCAGGAGCAAGAATGCTGTGTGAGGAAGACGGCAGACGAGACAGTGACACAGAGCAAAGAATTTATTACTTTTATGGCGTCTTACCGGCTTCCCGTCATTCAGAGCTTTGGCAAAAATGTTTTATGAGAAAAGCGGGAATCAGCAATATGACACAAAGCGAAGAATCTGTTACACTGATGACATTTTACCGCCTTCCTTCTCACGGTAATAGATCCTTCACGTTCGTTCAGGATGACGCTTAACGTTTCCCTCATTATGACGCCTTACCGTCCCCGGTCATTCTGAACGAGGATAAGAATGCTGTGGGAGAAAGCCAGAAAACGGCAACATGACACCGAGTAAAGAATCTATTACGCTGATGACGTCTTGCCGCTAATAGCTAACAGCTAATGGCTAGCTACTAGCTTCTAGCTGCTAGTTCTTAGTTTCCAGCTCTTAGCTCTTAGCTCCTAGCTGCTAGTTGCTATCTGTCAGCTGTAAGCTGTCATCTGTTATCTGCTAATACAAAAACGGCACCCATCACGCTTGACAGGTACCGCATTTTCATTTTCTCATTTTTATGTCCGGGCTACAGACAAATCATCGTATATGCCGCATCGTCTGCCTGCTGACTTTCAATCACTTCTTCCCTATATGCCTTACTTTGTAAGCCACCAATTTCGCATCACGAATGGCAAGGTGCTGGAAATACCGCTTTGTTTCCGCGACGACTACACCGGTAAGTCCAAGAAGGGCAATCAGGTTCGGAATGGCCATGAGACCGTTTACAATATCCGCAAGCGCCCAGATTTCTTCAAGCTGCATGAAAGCGCTTCCTGCGATAATGGCGACATAGCACAAGCGGTAAGGAGTAATCCCTTTGACACCCACAAGGTATACGAGGCAGCGTTCGCCATAATAGTTCCAGCCGAGAATAGTGGTAAAGGCGAAAAGTGTCAAAGAAACCGTCAGAAGGATCGGCGCAACAGTGCCATAGCCATGGCTGAAAGCGGCCTGTGTAAGAGCTGCGCCGTTGGTATCCCCCAGCCATGCGCCCGAAACGATGATGGTAAGCCCCGTCAGCGTACAGATAATGATGGTGTCGATAAAAGTGCCGGTCATGGAAATAAGCCCCTGTTCAGCCGGCCATTTTGTTTTTGCCGCTGCCGCCACGATCGGCGCGGAACCCAGGCCGGATTCATTGGAAAAAAGGCCGCGGGCGATACCGCTCCGCATGGCAAGCATAATGCCCGCACCGGCAAATCCGCCGGCTGCCGCCGTACCTTCAAAAGCGCCGTCAAAAACGAGAGCCAGCGCATGGGGCAGTTCTCCCGAAAATATAACAAGAAGAGCCACCGTGATAATAAAATAAAGAACAGCCATGGCAGGAACTATTTTTTCCGCTGTTTTTGAAATGGATTTCAATCCGCCGAAAGTAATAATAGCAACAAGGATGGTAATCACTGCTGCAGAGGGCAGGATAGGAATACCCATGGATGCCTGTAAAGAAGACGTAATAGCATTGACCTGCGTAGTCGTACCGGATCCGAGCATAGCGGTGAGCGTACCGAAGAAAGCAAATGCCAGCGCCAGAGGTTTCCATTTCTTTCCCAGACCCTGCTCAATGTAATACATCGGTCCGCCTGCGATATTTCCATTTTCATCGATAGAGCGGAACTTAACGGCAAGGCAGCCTTCGGCGTACTTGGTAGCCATGCCGAAGAAAGCGGCTACCCACATCCAGAAAAGCGCGCCGGGGCCGCCCAATTTGATAGCAGTGGCAACGCCTACGATATTTCCTGTACCTACCGTTGCGGCAAGCGCCGTGCAGAGTGCCTTGAAACTGTCAATGTCGCCGTCGCCTTTATTTCTGGCAAAGAAAATCAGCCGAAGGGCCCTTGGCAGCTTGACCATCTGGAGAAGGCGGAGGCGGATGGTCAGATATACGCCGGTCCCTACCAGAAGAACAAGGAGCCACGGGCCCCAGACAATCGCATCAATTTGGTTTAACAAGTCAAGCATTCACATTCACTCCCACCCTCAAAAACTTCCGTACGCCAAGACATGACGGAACAATATAAAAACCGGCTCTGAAGACAAAAACAGAGCCGGCATGCATGTTTCCATTGCTGCACCGACCCTGTCCTTTTGCCTGAGAGATTAGAACGGGAGGACTACTCTTCCCCGCGCCCCTGCACCTTCGGCGGTCATATACGACACTCTCCAGAGGTTTGTCCGTACACGGTTTCGTGTCCCATGGGACGCCTGATAGTGTTACTCCTTCGGCAGACATTTCTGTCTTTTTCCGTATACATCATTCAAAATTGTGTAAATGTATTATAAGCGATTTGTCTTTAATTGTATAGCCTTTTTCATCGTACTTTTTCTGCATGTATTCCCCCGTTTCATATGCCATTTATGCATAAAGGGAAATAAAGCACCTGCCTGCCGCTATTAAAAAGAGCCCTAAACGAGGCTCTCCGTATTATTCTATTCATCTTATTCGTCAACAAAAATCTGTTCCACCGCTTTGTAGCTGAGAGAAATATCACCCGCCTCCGTAGCAAGAAGAATCGGTCCTTCATAAGGTTCCTTTTCTTTTACAGTAACCCGCATATCGGGATGGATGCCTTTCTCCTGAAGATAGTCCATCAGGCTGTAATCTTCCACAATACGGCGGATAGTGGTACTATCCCCCTCCTTTAAATCGGAAAGCGTACGGAAAGTAAGCCCTTTGCGGCTGCCGTCCGCCTTCGGAATAGGGTCGCCATGGGGACAGTGTTCAGGATGTCCGAGAAACTCATCAAGCCGTTCCGCAAGCATGTCGCTCGTCTGGTGTTCCAGACCGTCCGCCTGCTCATGAGCTTCGCTCCAGGAAAAATGGAGCTTTTCCACAAGGAATACTTCCCACAGCGCATGGAAACGGAAAAGCTTGCCTGCTTCCCGCCTTCCCTTCCTCGTCATCTTGCTGCCTTTGTAAGCGGTGTAGTCCACATACCCTTCTTTCTGCAGCTTCATAATCATCTCGCTCACTGACGGCGGCGACACATGGAGCATGTCGGACAATTCCTTATTGGATACCAGTTCATGATCTTCGCTGATGATGTAAATCGCTTTCAAATAATCTTCTTTCCCTGATGTCATGATTTCCCTCTCCGCTTCCTGTAACTGAAAATTTTTCATAAAATACAAAATCTGTTTCTTTTCCTACACCCTAATTATTACTTACTTCCTATTATATAAAATAGCTTCCCCTAATTCAATTATTAAATCAGAGTGCCAATTATTTTGCGGCAGAAAATAAAAATCATTCTTAAATGCAAAGAAATCTGATAAAAAGATTCCCCAACCCCATTCCTTTTAAAATTTTCCTTGACACGCAAAAAGACGCGTGGTATAGTTGTTCCAACTTACATAATGACTATGAAGAGAAGAGTAAGCGGATGGAACTGCCAAAGAGAGCTCCGGCGGGTGAAAAGGAGTGCGGGAAAATTTGCTGAACATGGCCTCCGAGTCAGGTTTGCCGAATAATAAAGCAGCCCGGGATCTCCCGTTACAGAGATGCGGTATCAAGGCGCAAGCCGGCGTACCTATGGAGGCCTGTGCGGTGACGTGCAGGTAAAATTGGGTGGTAACACGGTCTTCGTCCCTTTCTGGGATGGAGTTTTTTTTTACCCGTTTCCGCCATTCTTATTTCCGGTTTCCAAATTTATCACAAAATTATTTTTAAAAAAGAGAGGTATGTATTATGAATCTGAAAAAAACTGTCATCATTTCCCTGGCCGCATTGGCATGTGCAGGCTTCATCGCGGGCTGCGGCAGCGATAAAAAAGACGCCGCGTCTGCTGACCCTGCGAAAACAAAAAATGAAATCAAAGTCGGCACGACACCGGGCTACTCGGAACAGGTCGTGGAATTCGTCGCCAAAGAAGCCGAAAAAGAAGGCCTCAAAGTGACCATCGTCCCCTTCTCCGACTATGTCACCCCCAACCAGGCACTGGCGCAGGGCGATATCGACGTAAATTCTTACCAGCACGTCCCCTTCCTTGAAGCATTCAATGAAAAGAACGGCACAAAACTTGTTCCCATCGGAAACACTTACCTCGCACCCCTTCGTCTGTTCTCAAATAAACACAAGACTCTGTCCGATCTGCCCGATGGCGCATCCATTGCAATTCCGAACGATCCATCCAACGGAGGCCGCGCCCTCCTTCTTCTGGAGAAAAACGGCCTGCTGAAATTAAAAGAAGGCGTCAATCCTGTCAAAGCGGTCGTCTCCGATATCGCTTTCAACCCGAAAAATCTGAAAATCATCGAACTGGAGGCGCCCCAGCTCCCAAGAGCTCTTGAAGACTGCGACGCCTCCATCATCAACGGCGGCTACGCAGTATCCGCGGGACTGGATCCGAAGACGGCTCTCGCCCAGGAAGACAATACCAGCCCGTATGTAAATGTCATCGCTGCCCGTGAACAGGATAAAGACAACCCCACCTATCAAAAGTTTGTAAAAATATTCCAGACGGAAGCCACCAGAAAGTACATCAACGACAACTTCCAGGCGACCCTGACTCCGGGATTCTGATTAAACGACAAAAGCGTTTCTCTACGAGGTTTTATCCCCGCAGGAGAAACGCTTTTCTAATGGGAAATGTCAATGCCGCATGTACCGCCGCTCTTTTTATATTCGTATTCTTCTCTCATATAACCAATAATACTGCATCAAAACCTGCGATTAAAAAACGAACATACACCAGCCAATATAAAAAATAGCGCAATTTTTTCAATGCAGAATATCTGATCGCAACTAACCTTTCCGCTTTTGCTTCGTTTACCGGTGCAATTATATATGGTTTTATTCTTGAATGAAAAAAGAAAAACTCCAAATTCGATACTCTTTTGCCGGTAAACAACACCATTGTATTCATAAGTTACAAAAAATCGGTAAATTCCCCATGATGTCGGAGATGTCCATACTTTTTTTGCCTCCACAACCTGTAAGGTAATATTTTCAGAGTTATATCTGACCATCTGCCTATAAGCCAGAAGGGATACTCCTATGAATACCACTATGATTCTATATATAAGTACCAGAATAGATACACCCATTTTATCTCCTTATATCTGCCCTTGATAACCAACAAATCGTGTATATGATCGACCTCCCTGCACAGATATTTCAGGAGCCATAGACTCTATATGCAGGATATAACCATTTGCAGTAGTAGATTTATTATATTTCATACCTGTGGTTATCGACCAATCCAATGCTCCCCCAGAAAGTTCTCTCATTATTACCTTGGGATCAATAACTAAATTCCCGTATGAATCTGTTAACCATACTCTACCTACTTCTCCACTCATAGGAAAACTCATGCCTATACCAACATTAACGTTAGTTGATACCAATACAGGATTTCCTCCATCAGCATGAAAAACGAACACTGATTCACCAGCAGAAACTCCATATTTTCCACCAGATATAGTAAGTATTTGTCCATATCTTACTGGTAAATTATTAACAGTAGGATCATCATTCAGCGATTCTCTAAATGACGGAATATTCTCCAGAATTAGATTCCACTTCGTTCCCATCTGCGAGATGTAGGCTTCCTGTGTTTCTGTCTCCTGTCAGGCTTCCTGCGACTGCTCCTAAAGCGGTGCTGATGGCTTGTACGGTATCGGGGTGGGTATCCATCCAGTTTCTTCCTTTTGTTTTTTCCATGTATGCCAAAGCAAATTCGTTCACGCTTCCCGATACGGCTCCTGACAATGCGTTTCCTCCGCTCATGGTTCCTGTCAGTGCGCCTATGGCTCCATGGAGAAGGAGTTTTTCTGTGGATCCTTCTTTCCATCCATAGTGGTCTGCCGCTTCATGGATGATTTGGTTTCCCACTATGTTCATCATGTGGATGAGTTCCTGTTTTTCTTCTACTTTTGTTTTGTCGAAGATTTCTTTGAGTTTGTTTAGGCTGTCTTCTGTATTCCTATTCAGTTTCTCTATGTCCTGTTTCTGGTTTTCTTTGTCTGTGATGGTTATGGTTCCCTGGGATACGGCGGATGTCGTGGTTGTTTCTGCTTTGTCTTTCACGGTGGGAACCATGTTTGAGAGGAGTCCCAAGGCGTTTAAGGGGATTCCTGCTCCATTGGTATAGGAGATTCCTTTTCCGCTTGCTTTATACTCTGCTTTGTTGTCTATGTTTTCCCATGTCAAGGTACCGGTGGTGATCCGGTTCTTTTCTTTTTCTGCCTGGCTGTCTATGACGGCTCCTTTGAGGTGGGTGTTGTTTTTGACTTGGATGTCATATCCTTCTTTTCCTGCATAGATACCGGCCTGTTTTGTGACGCTGATATAGGTGGAGTCTGTGGTGTCTGTCTTTTTCCCAATGGAGAAGTAGGGATCGTCCATTTTCTTTTTCCCTGTATCCGGACGGGCGGTAATATCTCTCTGCAGATGGATGCCGCTTTCTTTGTCCCGGCTGTGGTAGGTATGGCTGTCCTGCAAGCTTTCTATGGAGAGGTTGTTTCCTGTTTTTATTTCTACTTTCTTTCCACCTGCTTTGCTTCCTTTAATGTCTATATCTTTCCCGCTTTCCATGGTCAGGGTGTCTTTAATATTATTAATCAATGAAATACATAACAGCTAAAATCACAATTATCAATACTATACTTATTATTCCGTTCTCCGTATCATTTTTAAATTTTCGATCTTTAGGCCCATACTTTATACGGTTGTATGCGACTATTATAAATTCGATTAACACTGCCATAATTACAATGACATTTGCCATTTTAGTATATTCACCAAAGAAAAACCCTCTGTTTACACCAATAATATATAACATCGCAATAATATGAATACTTACAAGAGGGACATATAAAAACGGAGAAACATGAAGCACAAAATATTGCTCCTTTTCAGAACAAATAATTTTTTGGATAAAATATATCCTTATAAGAAGAATGCAAATAACAAGATAGACTAAATCATAAAATACACTATTTACCAAGTAACTCATTTTCCCCCTCCAGTCCCGGAAGTTTTCTCCTCATCAACCGAAAGTGATTGTTGCTGTTCCCATTTATCTTTTTCTATCTTCACCCATACACTTGCTCCTATAGATATAGTTCCACCAATCACAGCTCCACCTACAGGTCCCCCTAATGCACTTCCCCACCATGCCCCAATTATCCCCAGTGATATAGGCAACGTATCATATGCATCCGCGCTAAATGCATTGTAAGGGGATTTAAATCTTTCGTGGTTTTCCTGTATCCCGTATAGATAAAACGCACCTGCTACGAAAGGACTGGCTTTCTTCACAAGGTTTTTCCCGATTGCCTCCGCTTCTTTTCGTGTCAGGTAGGGATATTTACTTTCCATCCAGTTCGCCGCACACCAGCTTGCGATTTCTTCTGACGCGATTTCTTTGGATTTATCCAGGGCTGCTTTGTTTAGCATTTCTTTATATCCGTTACGCTTTTCAATGATGACTTGCCCGGACATGTCTCCTTTTTTATTGTACTCAGGTCTATATAGGTGCTTGTTCCTTGTTTTCTCAACCATTCTTCGTTCTGCTCAGCATCGATTTGCAGCCATCTATCTTTCATTTTTGCTTTATCTTCTTCTGTCTTTGCGTTTTTCATATCGTCCATACCTTTTAATATTCATCATTAGATAATTTTATACCAATTACGTGATATAGGCGATTCCATATTTTCCACATTGAAGTTATATATTCCCCATAAAATTATCAATATGATTATCAACTCAAGCCATGGAATAATTTTTTTACATATCAACCACCATTCATAATCTTTCGAGAATGATATCCCTAAATATTGATAACAATAATTTGCATTTATTATCTTAGCCTTTACATATAAATAATCAAAAACCGGCAAAGAAACACTCAATACCACAGCCAGCTCTAATACTTGTCCAACAGAAATGAGATGATAGATCATACAATAAATAATTAACGCAAAAATACCATAATCAAAAATGAGCCCCAAATATCCTCCCCAAAAGCAAACATGAAATACTAACCCCCGAACTCTTGATTTTGTATAAGAATACAGACATTCTCCCATTAGATATATAGCTGGAACAAAAGCTAGAACTCTTTCTATTAGTTCTTCACTTTGCATAACGCTCTACCTCCTGATTAGTTTTTTCTTTTGTCATATCTCTAGAAAGAAGTGCCTCTTTCAGTTTATAAGCTCCACCATCAAGAATCGGACCAGAGATAACCCCAGGAATAGGAGTGACGCTCATCCCTAATCCAATCAAAGTCTTACCTCCATCTATCGTCAAAGCCCATTTTAAGTTACTTCCACTATATGTATTGAAATCACTTGTTAAATCAATAGCTCCATCTATAGCCATGCCGATCGCATTATATTTACCTATGATTCGTAACGATCCCCTAACCCCAGTTTTTTCCAGTTCTTTCCATGGTCTACCCACCTCATTCGTTATCACAGCCATCGCTGCCGATCGCAATGCAAGCGGAATCATTTCTGAAGAATGACCGTTTCCATCTCCTATACTTTCCTTTTTCAGTGCTTCTTTATATCCGTTACGCTTTTCAAGGATGACTTGTCCGGGCAGGTCTCCTTTTTTTATTGTACTCAGGTCTATATAGGTGCCTGTTCCTTGTTTTCTCAGCCATTCTTCGTTCTGCTCAGCATCGATTTGCAGCCATCTGTCTTTCATTCTTGCTTTATCTTCTTCTGTCTTTGCGTTTTTCATATCGTCCAGATATTGTTTATATTGTTCAT
>OMAQ01001127.1_pt1 | contig 12219 bp, 10 predicted proteins | sample 1673461 | NCBI WGS metagenome assembly OMAQ01 (sample SAMEA103958112, study PRJEB25191) | human gut metagenome | biome: human-associated habitat [ENVO:00009003]; feature: intestine environment [ENVO:2100002]; material: feces | place: Germany | collected 2013/2015
TTTATCCGCTTATGCAACTTATAATCAGGGATTTAATTTATAGAAGTCCCCTTAAAAATATGTTTTATTAAAAAACAAGTAAGCTATGAAAAGAAATTTACGCTTTCTGGCGGGAGCTTTCCTGTTGACGGCAACCGCCCTGTTCACCGGCTGTAATTCAGACGATGACTTTTTGATGAATCCTCAAACTGATTCAGTAACTCCCGAAACCCGAGCCAACTTTAATGATGATGGCACTACAACCATTACATTCGATGACTTCGATGAAACATTCATGGCGGTTTCGCCTAAAGCAGAGAACTACTACACGCTTTATGGATATACTGCAGAGAACCAAATCAGGGAAATATACGATCCCGATTTTGTGTTTGTCTCCGACATGAATACTGTAACCAATTCTTATGGAGCGTATACTGAATTTTCCAGTGGTGCCATTGCGTTGTCGAAATACAATTATCGTTCTGATTCTGCTGCCGGCAAGACTTCTGGAACTAATTGGTGGTATACTTGGGAGAATCAATGTAGTGTCTATAATACAGCATCCACAGATGGGGCCAATACAGGGGCAGGTCACAGCGGTTCCAATTTTGCTGTTGTATACGGCTACTCTGATTTCGGAAATACGGAGTGGATGGCCAAACCTGAATTCTATTTTGACTCCCCTCGCAAATTCAAGGGTTTATGGTATTGTAACACAGCATATACCTATGGTGTGATTATAAATGGTAATCAGTTCGGAACATCGGGTGTTGCAACACCGTTGAGTAATCTGAAAGATTCTGACGGCAACAATATAGGATATTTCCAAGTCAACATCGAATGTTATGACGTAGATGGAAATTTGATCACCACTGTATCGAAATTGTTGGCCGACTACCGATATGATAAACCAACAGTGTCCCCCGTAACTACATGGACATATTGGGATATTAATGTAGCGGATGTGCAAAGTGTAAAATTCAATTTTGAAGGATCTGATGTCGATCCTATATATGGACTCAATACTCCGGCGTATCTTTGTATAGACGACGTTACAATAGAATAACAATTTAATATAGTTTGGCATAGAACTGATTTATGCCTTTTTTATTATGAAGGCTTTCATATTTAGTATTCTTGTACTTTTGTTTTTTATTACAAGCTGTAATAAGAACGATGTAATTACTGAAGAAATAAAACAAGCTCCTATAATTGAACTCGATAGTGAGACTGGCATTTACACTATCAAAGTTGGGCGTGAACTGACAATTGCCCCGACATATAAATATGCGAATAATGCACTTTATGCATGGACAGTAGATGGAAAACTTCTTTCATCTGAATCAATATTGAAGTATACATGGAATCAGGAACAACATCTATATATCAAATTGCGAGTTGATACACCAGAGGGTTATGCGGAAGAAGAGTTAAAAGTAGAAGTATTGGAGTTAACTCCACCTACAATTTCAATCATAATCCCCTCTAAAGGATTAAAAGTGCCTCAAAACACGGATTATATTTTATCTCCAGATATTCAACATGACGATCTTGAAAATTTTAGAATTGAATGGGTACGCGATGGAGAAATCGTCGGAACAGAAAAAGCATATACGTTTCACGAAAAAGAACTCGGTACATATTCGATAACAATCCGGGCATCCAATATAGACGGAGAAACAATCCGTGATTTCGACGTAGAAGTTGTGGAAACAATGCCTTATTCCGTACGGTTTCCGACACCATCCTATACACAAACTTCTACGGATCGTTATACTTTTGCAGGGCGTCCTGTATATTTGCGGCCTTTGCTGGAATATTTCGATTATCCACAGTATCAATGGCAGGTCAATGGAAAAATTATGGAAGCCGCTACCGACAGGGTTTTTAAATTCACGCCGACGACTCCTGGAGAATATTTCGTTGCTGTTACTGTTACAGAAAAAATGCCCAACACACAGCCACTTTCACGTAACATAACACGTAGTAATACTTCAATTACAACGACAGTTAAGGTTATTTGTGAAGAAAAAACGGAACAAGAACGCTATCGGCAAGCGACAGCGACAAGTTCAGGTATTTGGGATAAGGTTTATGAATTCATTCCTGCTCCCGGACAGTTTATTAATGAGTTATCCCAAAATACCGGATTTATAGGAAATGAAACGACGCCCCAACAAGCCATAGAGTATGCAACGAAACGATTGAACAAAAAAGCGCATGTTTCACTGGGATCTTTCGGTGGTTATATCATCATCGGTTTTGACCATAGTATTGCTCCGAGTGGCCGAGAATACGATTTTGCAATACAAGGAAATGCTTTTAACAGTTCGAGCGGTGGCTCAAATGAGCCGGGCATTGTTTGGGTAATGCAAGATATAAATGGCAATGGCCAGCCAGACGATGAATGGTATGAATTAAAAGGATCTGAAACCGGCATCGATGGTACAATACAAGACTACGAAGTAACTTACTATAGACCTGCACCCAGAGCACATACTCCGTGGGTAGATAGTGAAGGTAATTCAGGTTCTGTCGATATGAATGCATACCATGGCCAAGAATATTATTATCCCAATTGGATTAAAGAAGATAGCTATACATTATATGGGACGCGTCTGACTCCTCGCAACAATCAAGATCCCGTTACAGGATATTGGGCGAATAACGCTTATGAGTGGGGGTATGTGGATAATATGGGTTCAGATAATCTGGTAGGAGGAAATGTCATTGATGGTAGCGGTCAGCGCAACGGATTCAAAATAGCCAATGCAATATATCATGACGGGACTCCAGTAAAATTGCAATATATAGACTTTATCAAAGTTCAGTGTGGAGTATTATCGAAAAGTGGTTGGCTTGGAGAGATATCCACAGAAGTATTTTCATTTGAAGACTTATCAATAACTAATAATCAATAATATGAGACAGTTTTGGCTTTTACTATTCATTGCCCCATTTCTTTTTTTATCATGTTCAGAAGATAATCAGACTCCAGAAAGTCCTGCTGATGCCGATGACAATTTTATCACATCAGTCGTGATGACTGTGGCAAGTCAATCCTATACAGCGGAAATAATTGACAATATAATTACCATAACAGTTCCATATACTGTTTCGTTAAATAATGCTCAAGTCGAATTCAAATACACATCCTCGGCAACAATTATTCCCGATCCGGCAAGCATTACTGACTGGGATACGGAACGAACGTTTCGTGTAACCTCTTACAATGGAGAAGCGAATGATTATACATATAAAGTCATTAAAGACGAGATTCGCTATGAAGGGGATGTGGAATTGAAGACAACAGCGGATGTTACGGCTTTCATTGATACGGACGTAACGGTTATCAAAGGTGATTTGATTATCGGGTCGGATGCTGAGGATGCAGAAGAATTGTCGGATATCGCCGCATTAAAAATATTGAAGGAAGTCGAAGGAAACATCATCATTCGGAAAAGTTATGTTGGACAAGATCTTACGGGACTTGATAATATCACTTCAATTGGAGGTTTGCAAATAGGAACTGAAACTGCCTTTGCGACCAACAGTAAATTGCAGATGGTCAGTATGAGATCTTTGCAGCATATTACTGGCGACATCGTTGTCTGCAACAATCAAGTAGCATATGTGCAATTCGACAACCTTGAAACGATTGATGGAAATATAATATTCAGGACTTCATCTCTACAAAGTTTTGAATTCCCTAAATTAACCACTGTCGTAAAGGATTTTGATCTCCAGTGTCTGACAAGTGACGGAGAACCAGGAGGAGAAATCACATCTTTGAGAATTCCTGAATTGACAAAAGTAAACGGTCGCTTAGGGGTTAATAATTTAGGCAAAATGATTTCTTTGGAATTTCCGAAATTACAAGAAGTTGGAAGTGTGGATTTTGCTTCTATACCGATTCCGTTGGAGACCCTTTCATTGCCGGAATTATCGGTAGTAAACGGCGACCTTAATCTCGTTTCCAGTTATATTGCGTCCGATGCTTTTACATCTACGGGAAATAATAAATTACAAGAAATAGATGGACTGTCTAACTTGTCGATTGTTAAAGGCACATTGACAATATCTAAATTCCAAGTCTTGAAAAAATTACCGGATTGGAGTAAATTAGAACAACTCGGAGGACTGACCTTGCTGCGTTTATTGGAGTGTTCTGATCGAATTTTAGATTTGAGCAAAGTAAATTTTGTACCTTTTGAGGATAACGAACCTTTAATTTCTATTACAGACGGGACTATATTCTCAAAAATTATCACAAAAGAGGATATGTCGCAAGTTAGCATGTTTCTAGCTCCGAGCGGTATTACCGGTTCAAGTGTTGGAATAGATCCAGAATTGAATTTTAAGAGTATTAAGAATTTTAAGTATTCTAGCAATATGACAACAGATCCTGTATTCCAATTTGAACGAGTTTACGGGAATATGGAAATTATAAGAGGTTCAAAAAAAGGCGTTTCAGCCCCTAACTTGGTAAGTGTAGATGGATATTTAAGCATCGAAACTACAATGGCAAACAATATCTCGTTCCCGAAATTGGAAATTGTCGGAGGTCAGTTATGTATTATCGGTAATCTGAACGCTGTTTCTAACTATGATTATGATTTTACGAATTTAAAGTCAGTCGGTTGTTCAAGCAATCCTCAATATATCAAAGAAGGGGTGATTAATAATATTTTATATGGTTCTTTAGATTTTATGGCATCAAATAAAGATTTTACATTTCCGTCATTGGAACATGTCGGGGGTGTTGGTATGACTGTTCGTGCCGTAAAAACTATTTCATGCCCCAAATTGCAGGCCATTGATGGAACACTTTGTGCTGCAAATGCAGCATCGCTTACGACTTTCAATATGCCAACTTTAACAAAACTCTCAGGAGTTCGATTTATCCGGTTGACACGGTTTGTTGATTATACGTTCTTCAAATCTTTTGTAGAAGAAGAGCAAATCAAGAAAGAAGACTGGCTTGTAACCAATTGCGGTTATAACCCCACCTACGAGGATATGCAAGCCGGTCGCTATACCCAGCAGTAACACCCATTATTTTACAAGGGAACAGGGTACTAGCCGAAAGACCGGTACTCTTTCCCGTTTATAACAAGCCAATGAAACATCTGATACGACATATCATTCTTCTATGCGGGTTGCCGCTGTTGCTGGCGGGCTGCATGGAGTGGGACTACGGAGATGCGGTGGAAGATTTCAACGCTACCGGAGCCGGGTTGTTCATCACCAACGAGGGCAACTTCCAGTACGGCAATGCCACGTTGTCGTACTACGACCCCGAAACCCAACAGGTGCAGAATGAAGTGTTCTTCCGTGCCAACGGCATGAAGCTGGGCGACGTGGCGCAATCGATGTGCATCCACGACAATAAGGGCTGGGTCGTGGTGAACAATTCCCACGTGATTTTCGCCATCGACCTCAATACGTTCAAAGAGGTGGGCCGTATCACGAACCTGACTTCGCCGCGCTATATCCATTTCCTCAGCGACGAGAAAGCCTATGTCACCCAATTGTGGGACAACCGCATCTTCATCATCAACCCCAAGAAATATGAAATCACCGGTTACATCCAGGTGCCGGACATGACGATGGAAAGCGGCTCCACGGAGCAGATGGTGCAGTATGGCAAATATGTCTATTGCAACTGCTGGTCGTACCAAAACCGCATCATCAAGATCGATACCGAAACGGATCAGGTGGTAGAAGAACTGAAAGTCGGCATCCAGCCCACCTCGCTGGTAATGGACAAGAACCACAAGATGTGGACGATCACCGACGGTGGGTACGAGGGTTCGCCCTACGGCTACGAAGCCCCGTCTCTCTACCGCATCGATGCCGAGACGTTCACCGTAGAGAAGCAGTTCAAGTTCAAGATGGGCGACTGGCCTTCGGAGGTGCAGCTCAACGGTACGGGCGACAAGCTCTACTGGATCAACAAGGACATATGGTCGATGGACGTGGATGCGGAACGTGTTCCCGTGCGCCCGTTCCTCGAATACAGCGGTACGATTTATTACGGCCTGACCGTCGACCCCGTGCGTGGCGATGTCTACGTGGCCGATGCCATCGACTACCAGCAGCAGGGCATTGTCTACCGCTACTCGTCCGAAGGTGAACTGATCGATGAATTCTATGTCGGGATAATCCCCGGCGCATTTTGTTGGAAGTGATGGGCAGGATACGACACCTATACCATCTCATCTTCGTTACCAAAGGACGCAAGATGACGATTCCGACAACGGGAAAAGGATTGATGCTCGAGCGGATGACACGGATTTTTACAGGGAAAGGTTGCCGCGTACATGCCGCCAATGCCTTTCTCAACCACGTGCATGTACTTGTCGAGATTCCGAATTCCGGGGATTTCAGCAAGATCGTGAACAAGGTGAAAGGCGCCACGGGAACGGTATACCAGAAAACCCCGGAATATGCCGACTTCTCCGGTTGGGCTGCCGGATTCGACTCGTTCAGCGTGTCGTTCAGCGACCTTCACCGGCTCAGACGGCACATCGAGGAGCAGCATACAATCCATCAGGAGATCTCGTTCGAGGAAGAATACGGACAACTGCTTGAAGAGAATGGGTTCGACCCGCATCAAACGTCCGTGCCGGCATCCTCCACGGTACATTTTTCCGCGAATACCCACCCTAAAAACGGAATCAAATGATTTATACGAAATACATACTTTTCTCGCTACTGCTCGTCTGTCCGTCCGTATTGTCCGCGCAGGGAATCACACGACGCATCCACCAGATAGACGAGGTCACGGTGTGGGGCAAACGCCCGATGAAAGAAATCGGCGTGCAGAAGACGAAGTTCGACTCGCTCGCACTGAAAGAGAACATTGCCTTATCGATGGCCGACATTCTGACGTTCAATTCGTCCGTGTTCGTCAAGAGTTACGGACGCGCCACGCTCTCCACCGTTGCTTTCCGCGGCACGTCGCCCAGCCACACGCAGGTGACGTGGAACGGCATGCGCATCAACAATCCCATGCTGGGTATGACCGACTTTTCCACCATACCGTCCTACTTCATAGATCAGGCCTCGCTGCTTCATGGCACGTCGTCGGTGAATGAAACGGGCGGCGGACTCGGCGGACTTGTCAAACTCGGTACTACGCCGCAGGTCGGCGAGGGCTTCCATGCCCAATACGTGCAGGGCATCGGGTCGTTCCGCACGTTCGACGAGTTCGCCCGCTTCACCTACGGCAGCGACCGATGGCAGGTCTCGACCCGCGCGGTCTATTCGTCGTCGCCCAACGATTACAAGTACACCAACCACGACAAGAAGATAAATATCTACGACGAGGAGAAGAACATCATCGGACAGTATCATCCCAAGGAACGCAACCGATCGGGTTCGTTCAAGGACCTGCACCTGTTGCAGGAGGTATATTACAACACCCTGAAAGGCGACCGTTTCGGGTTGAACGCATGGTATATCAACTCCAACCGGGAACTGCCGATGCTCACGACCGATTACGGCGATGAGACCGCCTTCGAGAACCGCCAGCGGGAGCAGACGTTTCGTGGTGTCCTGTCATGGGACCATATCAAAGAGAAATGGAAAGTCGGCGTGAAAGGCGGTTATATCCATACGTGGATGGCCTACGACTACCGTCGTGAGGTGGCGCCGGACAACTGGGCCTCCATGACCCGTTCGCGGAGCAAGATAAACACGTTCTACGGACAGGCGGAAGCGGAATACTCGCCCGGCAGGAAATGGTTCTTCACCTCGAACGTATCCGTGTACCAGCATCTCGTGCGCAGCGAAGACAAGAACATCATCCTTCAGGATGGCAACAAAGCCGTCGTCGGATATGACAAGGGGCGTGTCGAGCTCTCCGGTTCTGTATCGGCCAAATGGCAGCCTGTCGAGCCGTTGGGCTTGTCGCTGGTCTTGCGCGAGGAGATGTCGGGCGACAAATGGGCTCCGCTCATCCCGGCATTCTTCATCGACGGACTGATTTCGCGCAAAGGGAACGTGATGGTGAAAGCCTCCGTATCGCGCAACTATCGTTTTCCGACTTTGAACGACCTCTACTTTCTGCCGGGCGGCAACCCCGACCTTAAAAACGAACACGGCTTCAGCTATGACGCCGGAGTGAGTTTCGATGTCGGCAAAAAGGGGGTATATAAACTGGGCGGCAGCGCAAGCTGGTTCGACTCCTACATCGACGACTGGATCATCTGGCTGCCGACGACCAAGGGGTTCTTCTCGCCGCGCAACGTGAAGAAAGTCCATGCCTACGGTGTCGAAGTGAAGGCCAACCTTGCCGTGCAGCCGGCAAAGGACTGGCTGATAGACCTGAACGGTTCCTATTCGTGGACCCCCTCCATCAACGAGGGCGAAAAGATGTCGCCCGCCGACCAGTCGGTGGGAAAACAACTGCCTTACGTGCCGGAGCACTCCGCCTCGCTGACAGGACGGCTGTCATGGCGGACGTGGGCGTTCCTCTACAAGTGGGCTTACTACTCGGAACGTTTCACCATGTCGAGCAACGATTACACGCTGACAGGCCACCTGCCCCGGTATTTCATGAGCAATATCTCACTGGAGAAAATGCTGTCGTTCAAACCGCTGGATGTACAGTTGAAACTTGCCGTCAATAACCTGTTCAACGAGGACTATCTCTCGGTGCTGTCGCGTCCTATGCCCGGCATCAACTTCGAGTTCTTCATCGGCATCACCCCGAAATTCGGGAAAAGCAGAAAATAATGTAAACGTAAATAAGGTAATGATATGAAAGTATTAAAGAATTTGAGCCTGATGGTGCTGCTTGCGCTGGCATTTGCAGGCTGTCGTGGCAAGAGTTCCCAACTTGCCGATTTCAACAAACAGCTTTACGCTCCCGAATATGCCTCGGGATTCAAGATTGAAAGAGCAGACGGCAGACAGAGCGTGCTGGTTTCCGTCATGAATCCGTGGCAGGGCGCGGATAGCGTCACCACCCGGTTGTTCATCTCCCGTAACGGGGAACCCGTTCCCGAGGGTTTCGACGGGCAGGTCCTCGAAGGGGATGCGCAGCGCATCGTGGCGATGTCCTCGACCCATATCGCCATGCTCGACGCCATCGGCGAGACGGCACGTGTGGTCGGCGTTTCGGGACTCGACTATATCTCCAATCCCGACATTCAGGCACGCCGCGACAGCATCGGCGACGTGGGTTACGAGGGAAATATCAATTATGAACTTCTGTTGTCGCTCGACCCTGACCTTGTGCTGCTTTTCGGCGTGAACGGGGCCAGTGCGATGGAGAGCAAACTCAAGGAGCTCGGCATCCCGTTCATGTATGTCGGCGATTATCTCGAAGAATCTCCGCTGGGCAAAGCCGAATGGCTGGTGGCGCTTTCGGAGGTCGTCGGGAAACGCGCGAAGGGCGAAAAGGTATTCGCGGATATTCCGATCCGATACAATGCGCTGAAACAGAAAGTGTCCGGTGCCGTTCTCGATGCCCCGTCGGTCATGCTCAATACGCCCTACGGCGATTCGTGGTTCATGCCCTCGACGGAAAACTATGCCGTGCGGCTGATTACCGACGCCGGAGGCGACTACATCTACAAGAAGAACACGGGCAACTCTTCGACGCCTATCGACTTGGAGGAGGCATACCTGCTCGCTTCGGAGGCCGATATGTGGCTGAACGTCGGCATGGCGAACACACTCGACGAACTGAAAGCCGCCTGCCCGAAGTTCGCCGATACCCGCTGCGTCCGAAACGGCTATGTCTATAACAACAACGCCCGCACCAATGCCGCCGGAGGCAACGACTACTACGAATCGGCCGTCGTGAATCCCGACCTTCTTCTGCGCGACCTCGTGAAGATATTCCACCCCGAGTTGGTCGAAGAAGATTTCGTATACTACAAACAACTGAAATAGATGCGTTCACGCCCCGTCATCCTGTTCACCGCGTTGTCCGTGCTTACGGTCGGCCTCTTCCTGTTGGATTTGGCTGTGGGCGCGGTTCGCATTCCCGTCGGCGACGTATGGGCGGCCCTGACGGGCGGCGATTGTCCGCGAGCGACGGCGAAAATCATACTGAATATCCGACTGATTAAGGCGGTGGTCGCGTTGCTGGCCGGAGCCGCCCTGTCGGTCAGCGGACTCCAGATGCAAACCCTCTTCCGCAATCCGCTTGCCGGCCCCTACGTGCTCGGCATCAGTTCGGGCGCGAGCCTCGGCGTGGCACTCGTCGTACTCGCCGGTGTCGGCTCGTCGATAGGCATCGCTGGGGCGGCATGGCTCGGAGCGGCAATCGTGCTGGTCGTCATCGCCGCCGTCGGACACCGCATCAAGGATATCATGGTAATTCTGATTCTCGGCATGATGTTCTCGTCGGGAATCGGTGCGATTGTCCAAATATTGCAGTATGTTGCCAACGATGAATCCTTGAAAATGTTCGTCGTCTGGACGATGGGGTCGCTCGGCGATGTGACCTTCAACCAGCTTGCAGTGCTTATCCCGTCGATTGCCACCGGACTGTTGTTGGCGGTGGTGACGATCAAGCCGCTCAACCTGTTGCTGTTCGGCGAGGAGTATGCCGTGACGATGGGGCTGAACGTTCGTCGCTCACGCGGACTGCTGTTCCTCTCCACGACGTTGCTGGCCGGCACGGTGACCGCCTTTTGCGGTCCGATAGGTTTCATCGGGCTGGCCATGCCCCACGTCACGCGGATGCTGTTCCGCAACAGTGACCATCGGGTGCTCGTGCCGGGAACCGTTCTTTCGGGTGCTTCCGTGCTGCTGCTTTGCGACCTTGTTTCCAAACTGTTCACCCTGCCGATCAACGCCATCACCGCATTGCTGGGAATCCCCATTGTGGTGTGGGTGGTCTTGCGCAACAAATCCGTTACAGCATGATAGAGTTACACGATTTTTCCATAGGCTACGGCGAGCGAACTTTGCTCTGCGAGGTGGAAGCCACCATAGAAAAAGGCAAACTGACAGCCCTTATCGGGCGCAACGGCACGGGCAAATCGACGCTGCTCCGCGCCATCGCCGGACTGAACCGCCGTTATGCCGGTCGAATCCTGCTCGACGGGCATAACGCCGCCGATATGCGGGTTGCAGAGAGGGCAAGAACACTGGCATTCGTCACGACCGAGCGCACACGCATCGCCAACCTCAAATGCGAGGACGTCGTGGCTATCGGCCGCGCACCCTATACCAATTGGATAGGAAGGATGCAGAAGGCCGACACGGAGATCGTTATGCGGTCGCTCGCCTCGGTAGGCATGGAGGACTATGCGGAACGCACGATGGACAGGATGTCGGACGGCGAGTGCCAGCGCATCATGATTGCACGGGCATTGGCGCAGGATACGCCGATTATCCTACTTGACGAACCCACCTCGTTTCTCGACCTGCCCAACCGCTACGAACTCTGCCTGCTCCTGAAAAGACTGGCACAGGAAGAAGGCAAATGCATCCTGTTCTCCACACACGACCTCGATATCGCCCTATCACTTTGCGACTCTATCATGCTAATTGATAATCCGCAATTATATACCCTTTCCACCTCTGAAATGATAGCCAGCGGCCACATAGAAAGACTATTCCGTAACGAATCAATTACGTTTGACGCAAAAGAAATGCGGGTGCGTATCAAACAGGAATGACCCCACATGAAATAAATACATGCTATCCATCTGGTTTCTCCATAAATTCCTTATCTTTGCCCGTGAATTGGTTTCAGATAGCCATATCAACTGTCTGAATTAAAAGGGAACCGGGTGGAAATCCCGGACAGTCCCGCTGCTGTGAAGCTTCGTTCAACTTCTTGATAATTACTTTAGCCACTGACTTGTTATGATAATGCCAAGTTGGGAAGGCATCAGGGAGGAAGTCAGTCAGAAGACCTGCCATTCAGTATCTTGACAACTGTTTTTACTCGTGGGATAGAAAGACAGTAATAATGTAAACAAACCGTTTATGGAAAAACAATATGCAAAGCAAATTGCTGACATCATTAATATCAGCAAAAATAGAGACTATGTTCCGCCCGACATCAACGGAAGAAATTTAAGTGAATGATTCTCTCTATTACAAATAACTAAAGAGACGGCTCAAAGTCGTCATACTCAATGTGTGCGTATCCCTGTAGAAGTGATTTCTCCGGGGATACTTTTAACACTACAAAATATCATGATATAATATAAAAATCAAAATGGAAGTTCTAAGAAATTTATTCGAAGGTTACCCCAACCTTTGGGG
>OMAQ01001133.1_pt1 | contig 12167 bp, 17 predicted proteins | sample 1673461 | NCBI WGS metagenome assembly OMAQ01 (sample SAMEA103958112, study PRJEB25191) | human gut metagenome | biome: human-associated habitat [ENVO:00009003]; feature: intestine environment [ENVO:2100002]; material: feces | place: Germany | collected 2013/2015
AATACTTTTGTTTTGTAAAACAAAATCAGAAAAAAAATATGGCGATTAGTTACGATAAAAAAATCATGGAGTGTGTTCTTCGTTCAGTTATGTCCGAAGGTAATGTCGCACAAGGAAAGGCTATTAAGTCTATTTGTAAGTCACCTAAACCGTTGTTTATTACCGGGAAAGGAGGTAGTGGGAAAACAACGTTCCTTAAACGTATCATACCGGCATTAAAAAATGCGGTTGTTGTCGCTCCTACGGGCATTGCTGCTGTTAATGCAGGAGGTCAAACCATTCATTCATTTTTCAGAATCGGAATGCAGCCATATATACCTGAAATACGGAAAGGTGCGTTTATGGATAACTGCGAATATAAATTCAACGGAGGCTCGGAAAAGATTTTACAGAATATAAAGCATCTTATCATAGACGAGATTTCTATGGTTCGCCCTGATCTACTTGATAATGTAGCCGACATCCTTCGTCATGCAAGAGGAGACAAGGATCCGTTTGGCGGAGTGAAGCTTATTATGGTAGGTGATTTATTTCAACTTCCGCCAGTAATTAAGGAGGATTTTTTTAGAGAAATATACGATACATCTTACTTCTTCAGCTCTAAGTCTCTTATGGCTTCAGGAATGGAAATGGTTTCTTTTGAAAAAATATATCGTCAGAAAGATGAGAAGTTTATCAGTATTCTTAATAAGGTGCGTGAAGGGCAGATGGACGATGATGTATTTGATACAATAAACAGCAGATGTATTCAGTCTGATAATAATCAAGGATATGTTGAGATTGTAACTACCAACTCAAAAGCTACGGCTATTAACGAAATGAGAATATCATCGTTACCAGGCTCTTTAAGAAAATTAGAAGCTGTTATAAACGGTGATTATCCTAAAGATGCTCCGGTTGAAAAAACTCTTTTCTTGAAAGAAGGATCAAGAGTTATGATAACAAGAAACGGAGGAGAGTACTTCAATGGCTCTCTTGGTACTGTATTATCTATAAAAAAGGGGGAGATTGAAGTAGTCCTTGATAAACCGAAAGATGATGAGCATACTAAGGTTGTTATAACACCATGTTCGTTTGAGAAAGTAAAATACGTAAGAAACGGATATAAGATAGAATCTGAAGTAGTAGGAGCTATTATTCAGTATCCTATAAAAATAGGTTATTCTATCACAATCCATAAATGCCAGGGCCTTACCTTAGATGCAGCAATGATGGATGTATCAAATTCTTTTGAAACAGGACAGCTATATACGGCTCTTTCAAGAGTAAAGTCTCTTGATGGAGTGTATCTTCGTCAACCTATCCCTAAAACGATAAAAACCAGTGATCAGGTGGTGATAGACTTCTATAAAAGAACTCTTGGTAGCGGAGGTATTGTGAAACCGGTTCCAATGGAAGAGCTTGAGAAGTCTATCATGAAATTGTCAACCGGATCTGAAATAGATTTTGCAGGATTTAATTTATAAATATATATAACATGTCGAGAGTTGATAAAATATTTCAAGACAATTTGGCTCTTATAATGAGCCAGCCGTGGGAAGAGGTAAAGCGTCCGGTCTACGGTGACGGTACAGGCGTCAAGGTGAAGCGTATCCTACAAGTATGTAACCAGTACGATCTTCGTCGGGAATTTCCTCTTGGTTCACTTAGACCTACTAATCTTAAAAATTCCATAAAAGAAATATTGTGGATTTGGCAAAAAAGATCGGTAGACGTCAAAGATCTTGGTCTTCATATCTGGGATCAGTGGGCTGATGATAATGGAAAGATCGAAGGATGTTATGGAGATATGGTGAACAGACATGTTTATATGGGAACCGGAAAAGCTCCAGAGGGTATGACAGATATCCATGATGGTCTTTACGGTTTTCTTAACCAAACAGACTTCATTCTTTGGTCACTCAAGAATGATCGTTCGTCAAGAAGAATAGTAGCATCCATGTTCGATCCTGAAACCAATAGTCTTAAGCCTCTTCAAGAATGTGCGTTTCAGATCAATTTATCTGTTAAAAGAGATGAGTTGTATATGACGCTTTATCAGCGCAGCCAGGATATGATTACAGCTTCTTGCTGGAATGTAGCTCAATATGCGGCGTTGATGATGATGTTCGCTCATGACGCCGGGTTAAGGCCTGCTATTTTCACTCATTTTATACAAGATATGCATGTGTATGACCGTCACGAAGAACAGGCAAACGAGCTCCTTCGTCGATCTCTCTTCGGCCCGGTTCCGCAGGTTACTATCTCGTCTCGTATGGAAGGGAAAGGATTTTATGATTTCGTAGCTGATGATTTTGAGGTATGGAATTATGAACCGAAGGAGCAAATAAAATTTGAGGTTGCAAAATGAAAATAAGCATAGATAGAAGGGCTAAGATGGTTCCCCTAATGGAAATCAATGCCGGCGATGAAGTTAGCGTAGGAGGCTTTGATTATATTGTTGAAAACATAATTCCATGTAGGAAAGGATCTTATTCAGATTCGTATGGGATTAGGTTGGTCATGTCTTCTTACAAGCATGGCCAACTTGTAAGAAAAGTAGATAGCGTTTTTTCTATCGATTCTATTTTAGTATTTCTCCCTAAAGGAGATTCTGTTGTAGTAGAGTGCTCTTATAGAGAACTTGAAGAATGTTTTCCTAAAATATAATTACAATGACGGGCGAAGAGAAATGTAACCGATGCGAGCAGTTTGGACCGAACGGTCTCACTGACTATCCATGTAAAAGGATTCCATCAAGGAACTGTCCTTGGTTTATAAAGATCTCGGATAAGAAATACAAAAAGATTCTTGCCGATAGGGTGAAAAGAATTAAGGAGAATGAGGAACTTAAGCAAGAGATGATGAAAGATCAGGATCTTGTTGAAGAAGTAAAACAAAATACAAAAATGTTAATTCAATGAAAAAGAAAAATATAAAACCAGAAGAAGTGGAAGTCGTTATTCCGAAAGAAGTAGAAGCTATTAACATATGTGGAGATATCGATAGTTTTATAAAACACATTATATATGTCAGCTTGGATAAGGTAAGCAGTGATAGGGCGTTTGTTAATAACGATGTTCTGTATATGGTTACATACGCATCTATAAAAGGTAAAAATATACCCGTTGGTGTATTAGCAAAACAAAAAGAAGCTGAAACAGAAGATATCGCTATGCCATTTGAGGATATTGGAAGGGACGTAAATGTTGTGTATCCTATTGAAATAGGAAAGATGTTTAAAGGATTTTACATTCTTAGTAATGGTGCTGTGGCTATTGATTACGAACTTACAGACAATGGCGGTTTTGACAATGATGACGGCGTTGGTAAAATTGACATGAATCTAAATTGATACATTATGGTATTATATATAGCAGCAGACCCAGGAAAAGATGGAGCCATAGCCTGCATCGATCAGGACAGCAAACTAATATCGAGAATCTCCACTCCAAGAATAGCAATTTCAGGACCGGTAGACTTGACTAAAGAATATGTTTTTTGCCGGGATACGATCGTAGAAAACAATCCTGATAGGGTAGTATTTGTCATAGAGGACGTCCACGCCCTGTACGGGGTCAGCACGTCCTCTACAGCCTCTCTCATGGAGAACAAAGGCGAACTGCATGGGCTGTTCCTGTCCCTCTGCATGGCATTTCCGGACATAAATTGCTCCGTCCATTTCATAGCTCCTAAAACGTGGCAGAAATTAGTTTGGACACATTCTGATAAGGTTATGGAAGCCAGTAAGGTAAATACTAAGAGAACATCATTAGCTTGCGCTAAAAGACTATGGCCAAATGATACGTTCGTTAAAAACGAAAGATGTAAGACAGCTCATGATGGAATAGTAGACGCTATGCTGATAGCAGAGGCAGCAAGGAGAGTTGTTTAATATTATTTATATCATTTTAAAACAGATTAAATCAAAATTAGACTTTTAAATTGTATATTTGCAGTGTTAGATAAATCATAATCGTAATTTTGAAATGAAGGTAAGGGTTTCCGGCATATTAATGAATGATAGACTTTCAAATATCCCTAAGATGTTTGAAAGGACGGTAATATAAAATTAACTTTATATTTTGATCACATCCGGATACAAGCCATGAACGAACGTATAACATATACGGAGGATATCTTTGACATAAATACTGATATTTCTTGTGACCAGATATTTTCATTTTTAGTAGATGCCGGAACCCTTATTTCATTTTTCAAAAATCATAATCAGGATGTAGAAATAGAAATTAAAAATGATTACAGTATCGTTTTTAAATACGATAGAGGATCTTTTTCTTCTACTTGGATTGAGGATAAGGCTTTCCCTGATTTCTTTTATCCTGTAGGTGACGGTATTCGTGTTATGAGTTCGTCTTTCATTCAGTCTATGAAAAGATCTTTTGCGTTTGTTGGATCGGATGAATTTAGACCAGCTATATGCTCGATTCTTCTTAATGTGAAGAAGGACTATATTGACATTGTTTCTACTGATATGTTCCGTCTGTTTATAAACAGGAAAGAGTATGCTAATGCATCAGAAGAAAGGTCGATTATGCTAAGCGAGGTTGCGGCTTCTATCTTGTACCGCTTTCTATCTGATAAAGATACGGAGATCAGTATTTCTACAGATGGAGTTAGGACGTTCTTATGCTTTGATAATGTAATTATATCGGATATGAACGTAGAACAACAGTATCCTAACTACGAATACGTATGTAGCAAATTCGAAAAATCGTCGAGAGTTAAGTTTGACCGGGATTTACTTATATCGGTTCTTAATTCCATGACTTTGGTGGATAATGTTGTTAATGTCAAGGTAGATGAAGAAAACGGCATAACGGTAATGTCCGAGGATTTTGGAAATAGAAAAAAGATAATGGAATCAATGCCTTTGAATGCGCTCGAAGGTCCGTGTTTTAATTTTTCTATCGGTAAGGAAAATATACTGTCTTCCGTAAAATCACTTATAAAAGGAGATACTGTCATGGATTGGTCTGATCAGTATAAGATGATAAAGATGTTCAATCCTAAATACGAATCAACATACGTCTTAAATCAAACATTGTATAATCGATAAATAATTAGTAATATGGCTTTTAGAGAAAATAGAAGTTTTGGTACAACTTATTATTTGTACATTAGTTCAGATGGTAACTTGTATGAAAAAAGTAGCGAACCTAAAGAAGGTTTCGTTCAACACATAAATCCTAATAACGGTCAGCCGGCAGGATACTGGAAAGAGTATTATAATGGAGTAGTTGGGTACATCAACTACATTGGGTTAAAAACAAGCACTCTACCTAATGGAAATACTGTTACTAATTTCCTTATCGTATTGAAAGATTACGAGCTTAATGAAAACTATTGTGTTTCCATACCTCTCGTAAATCAAAAAGGAAACATCAAGGGTTTTGTTAAGAGCTTCGTAAAATACTACGAAAACATCGATTTTAGTCGTGAGATTTATTTCAATATATTTAAGAAGAAGAAAGATGATGAATTTGGTTCTTCAGAACTTATTATTGCATATGCTGGAGTAAACGGAGAAAAAGATCAGCTTATTGAACGTTTTTACAAAAAAGGTGTAAATGGCTGGCCCGATCCTGTTGAAGTTATAGGATTTGATGGTAAGAAAAGCCTTGATTATTCAGCTCAAAACAACTTCACTTATCAGAAGATTAATGAATATTCAAATAGATTCAATGCTTCTATTAAAGATATCAGAGCTGGTATAATAGCTAAATTAGGGTTAGGAGGAAATGTTCAGCAGGAACCTACGACTCCTCAGACTTATACCCAGCAACCGGTAGCACCTCAGCAGGTTCAGCAACCTCAGTCTGTTCCGAGTGCTATTCCGTATCAGAATTACCAACAACCTGTGCAGCAGCCGGCACAATATCAGGCACCAGCTTATACGCCACAGCCGAAAGCTCAGCCTGCTGCTCCTGCGCCGGCACCTACTACAAGGAGCGCCAAGCCTCAGCACCAGCCTCAAGCCCAGGCGCCTAATTTCCCACCTATGGAAGAAGATGATCTTCCTTTTTAAAAATGTGAATAATCAGCCCATTAGTAAGTTAATTACTCTTGGGCTTTTGAAGATAAATAATAAATAGTGTATAATATTACGAAACAACAATGGTAGAAATAGTTACAAAATTCCCCCTTGTAAAACTTCGTAAGAAGATTACTAAAGAAAGAATTATGGCTAAACATGGGGATAAATTATGTATGATCTACTCAGAAACCATAGGTAAATACAAACAAGGAGATGAGTGGATCGATGATCCTAATGCGGCAGACATAAATACATTATGTGAATGCTATGAGGCAACTAAGGATCTACAAAAATATGGTATTGTTTATTGTACGGTAAGAATTTAAACAAATGGAAGATTTAAAGAATATAGAAAAGCTTCTTCCTGATAACAGTGATAAAATAAATGGATCTGTTCCAGATAAGAATAAATTGAAATCAGAAAATAAGTCTGTAAAGAAGATCGTTAATAATGATTGTATTTTAAACGGGTATCATAAGGAGTGTCAGGTAGGAATTAAGAAGTTATATCCTGATGTTGAGATACCGGAGTACAAACATGAAGGAGATGCCTGTTGCGATATTCGTGCATATAGGGTGGTGAAGATGATTAACGATATGGGGATTGAAATAGAAGTTCCTTCCGATTTTGAATCAATTACCTTATATCAAGGGTATTCTGTTAGAATCGGTACCGGATTTAAATTAAATATTCCAAGTGGATGGTGTGTGAATGTTGAAGGACGGTCCGGTTTTTCTTTTGATGAAGGTATTGTTGTTTCTAATGCACCTGGTAAGTGTGAATATACTTACAAAGGAGAGTATATGATTAATCTTATTAAGGTCAATAAAAAACCGACTGTAATTCATAAAAACGATCGTATTGCTCAAATGGAAATCGTTCCTCAGTATAAGATGTTATTAGAGGAAGTAGAAGACATAGAGATTGAAGATGACAATGATCGTGGAGAAAAAGGTCTTGGTAGTTCGGGAGTTAAATAATTTTTAAATATTTTTACAATGAGTATGTTAGGTTTTGCATTCATTACCGATAGCAAACTATCGATGTATCGTGAAAAGGCTATAAAATCCGAAACGCTCGCAAAAGAGGTTGAGGAAATGCAAGATATGGCTTTTATTTACGAAAAAAGAATAGAAGAGAAGAATAAAGAAATTTCCAATCTTAAATCGGATATAGCTTCAAAAGACAAAGAGATTTTATCTGTTGGTAAAGATCTTTCCGTAGCTAAAGAGGAAATAGAAAGACTGAATAATAATCAGAAAAAACTAATAAAAAGTATCAAGGATAAAACAGAAAAGCTTGAAGAAGCTAATTCTAAACTTAGTAATGCTAATTATAGAATTAGCGACTTAGAAGAGAAGAGAAGTAAAATATCATCCGACTTAAAAAAGAAATCCAATGAGTTGGTTGAAGCTAAAATCAAAATAGGTAATTTAGAAAACGAGGTTTTGGTTGGATCCAAAACAATACAAGATTTAGAATCGAAGCTGAAATTGACGCAAGTAGAATTAAGAGGCTACCAAATAGGTATAATCGGGAAAGATAAAAACAATGTTGCTGAGCCTGAATTAGATAAAGATGAAGAATCAGATAAAGAACCGGAGAAATTTGATGAAAATAAGGAAGTGAAATACAATACGCTTCTTGATACAGATGTGATTCAGGAAGAAGTTGGTGATATTGTGGATCCAGAAAACGTAGCTGAACAAGTAAAAGACACTAAAAAGAAGAAGAAAAAAAAGAAATGAGTTATTTTAATGGTTTTGTAATATTTTAACCAATAAATACACTATGCTTTAGCAAGTGGATGAATTGATTTGATTAACTTTGGGTCAAAGTTTCAAATAAAAAAAAACTTCGGAAGGGCATTTCCGAATTGGAGAGCAAGAGTGATTCCAATGATAGCAATATCAGGGTTTCTTGCGTTTGTATCCAAGAATCCCACGCGCTTTAGGCGTGGGAGTATGTCAAGTTTTAATGTTTGCCATATTGTTGGTTAGTGCTTAACTTTGCGTTGAGAGAGTTTTTAGGATAATTATTGGTTAAAAATTTAGCTGTTATATGCAGGCGTCTGTGAAGGCTCCTGCATATTTTTAAGGTCCTGTAGCTTAGTGGTGAAAGCAGGCGGCTCATAACCGCAAGATCGTGGGTTCAAATCCCTCCGGGACCACTGTCCAATGGTGTAGCGGTAGCACAACAGATTTTGGTTCTGTTAGCGGAGGTTCGAATCCTCCTTGGATAACGGTACATATTTTGCGTAAAGTGTTAATTATCTAAGTGTTTGTGGTGTGTGAACATAGCAAACATTAAATGGCCCATTAGTTTAACGGATAAAACCCTTGAGTCCTAATCAAAAGTTGCCTGTTCGATTCAGGCATGGGCTACATGGCTTGTTGGATGAGTGGTTTAGTCAGGGATCTGCAAAATCTCGTAGGGCGGTTCGATTCCGCCACAAGCCTCTAAAAAAAGTAAGACAATGAACTACCCAGAGCAACAAATGCTTAAGATCCTTAATAGGGATCTGTTAAGTAATCCGATGTATGTTATTAACAATCTCCATATATATGATTGGGAATCTGACTTCCTGGCCATAACAAGATCATTGTACGCTTATGAAGTAGAGGTCAAGATGTCTAAACAAGATTTCTTTAACGACTTCAAAAAGGATAAAAAACATAAGGTTCTTAAAGACGGCATTATTAAGGTAGGTGGTGTCATAAGCTATCCTCCAAACTATTTCTACTACGCCTGTCCGCCTAATATGATTGACGTAAGTGAAGTTCCGTCTTATGCCGGGCTGATTTATGTCGATGTCAGTAAAAATAGGAAGAACGTCGTTAAGGTCGCACCTTTAATTCATAGACAGAAGTTTGATGTAGTGGGTAGGAAACTGGTGGATAAGTTTTACTACAATATGCTTACTTGGAAGAAAAGAGCTATTTCAAACGTGTATGCTGACCCGGCCAAGGAAAGAGAGAAAGGCGTGCGTGCCGGAGCTGAGGCTGTGAGGAAGTCGGCCTGGGATGCGTTCAGGGCGCAGTGCCCGCACATTGCTTTCCCCTATGGAAAAGAATTTCCGATGTGTGACGATCACGAACAAGATCATCCCATGAGAGACTGCATACTTCAGTGTGAAAAAGGTAGAATATTTAAAAACAGATTGAAATGAGCACCCCACGTGAATTAAGTAGAATAGCTAATAGGATAGCCGGTAAGATGACTGATGATGGATGGGTTAGCCCCGGTAGAAAGAATCTCGTTTCCGATAAGAAGGTTATGGAGTTAATAGATTCGATTTTTAATGAAATTTGGAGAGAATTAGATGACGGGAAAAGAGTCCATATCAGGAAACAGATGATTTTCAAAAAGATTTTTGTCAGTAGGCAAAAAGATAAATACTATATACAATGCATAGAAAAAAGGGACGCCAAATAGACGTCCCTTTTTGTTTTTTATAAGCAATACAGACGTGAATAATCACATCACTTCATTACTGTCCTTACCAACTTAGAAACAGCTTGTGTGATAGTCCACTTGATGTTAGCATTAACATTGATAGTCTGAGGAGTACCGTTTGCATCCAAGTTGATTACCTCCTTGTCTATTTCCAAGAACGGATCACCTGCTGTCTGGGTAATAACCGTATTAGCTGTCTGACCACCAGCGGCCTTAACCTTAAGAGTATTTACCAGATCGTTTATATTAGTGTTCGCTGCAATACCGGAGAATACGATACTGAAAGCAAAGCCCCCTGTTGCACCAGGGTCGTCGGCAATAACAGCGCCGTTGCTGGTAGCCTTGCCTGCCGCCCGATAACTGGCAGGTATTGCCAACGTCAGAGGATGAGTCTTGTCCGGAGTTAGAGAGAACGTTAATTTAGTTGAGTTACTTGTACCGTTGATCGTTACAGTACCACCTCCTTTCCCTACGGATGCAGTAGGATCTATTTTTACAAACTCAGCTGCCGCAGCTTGGTTGATGGTAGCAGTTTTCTTAACACTGCCTGATTCGGCACCAAATTCTACTTGTTGCGTGCGCTGTACACGACCTTCGTATTTTTCACCTGATACGGTGACTGCCTGATCACCGTCACCTGATCCCGGATTGAAGGTTACAAAACCTATTTTCGATTCTGCCATGACATTTATTTTTTAATTGATTAATATACCGACAAATATATGATTATTTTTATTATCTTGTATCATTGATTTATTTTTATTAAATCACTACTGTCCAAAGAAATTTTCCCATAGAGTCAACTGACCATCATCGGAGTTTTTCATCGGACGTTTTGGTTTAACGAATAGTTCGCCTAAGGGTTTCCTCTCGAAGAGAACTTTCCCTATAGCGGACGATAAAATATAAAGATCTTGATCGACATGATACACTTTCTTTGCAATGGCAAGCAGCAGATAGTCGCAGATGGCAATCCAAATCTGCGAGAAAACCGCATTCTGGCTCGTACCATAGAACGACTTGATATGCAGCCGCTGCTTTATCCATTTGAAGAAACATTCCACCTGCCAGCGTTCCCTATAGAGTTCTGCGATAGTCAGGTAGGAGTGGGTGAAGTCGTTGGTCAGGAATCTATGGGAAAATTTCTTTGGACAGCAGTGTTATTAAATACGTAGTGCTATGGGTTTTTTATCATATTTTAATCCTATTTATTTCTTTGATGATTATTTATTATGTATGTTTGCAACATAAATATAAAATATTATAACCATGAAAGTAGATTTTTTTAACAGTACGGATTTTTTAGGATCTAAAACTAAAGAAAGCAAGATCCGGAAGTTGTCAATCAGCAAAAGTAAGATAATGACTATCTCTGTCGATAATTTGAATTGGATGGGGGTAACGGATGCGGTTGTTATCGGCTTAGAAGAAGGGAAGATATTTGAAGGAGTTGAAAATACGGTCTTTTATCTGGCTGCTTCTGATGTTGAAGACGAGAGATCGTTTAAGGTAAATAACCTTGGTGTAAAATACAAGAGGATTTACTTAAAAGACCTGCTCGATTATCTTGGATGGGATATAGGAGAAAATTCTTATGCTGTGTATGATATTATAAAAGAAGACAGTAATCTATTCCGTCTTCAGTTTAGGGTAATAAAAAAGAGTAGGAGTGAAAAATGATGAAAGATTTGTATATTAAAAACAAAAGAATACTACTATTTGATTTTGACGGGACGTTGGTTGAAACCGCATCTGGAGGTCTTTATGCAAAAGATCTTACTGATATGAAGATGTCGTGAATAGGGAGCTATCGCAACCATGTACGAAAACGGTAAAGACCGAGATGTTATTTATATCCCGTATTCGTATGAAGATGATGTTAAGAAAGTTACCAGCAAGGTGAGTGACTTAGATGCTGTTTACGTTCTTGACGTGTCTTTTGGGGTCGATTCTAAAACGATTTTCAAAAAGTGGCTTGATGAAGGAAAGAGCCTGATGTGGATAGATCACCATAAGGGAATTATCGAAGATAGTAAGACATGGGGGTTCGTAGTTCCAGGGTTAAGGAGGGGCGGTGTCGGTGCGTGCGCACTTGCTGCCGACCTGCTGATGGGGAAGGTGCCGGCGGTCGTCCGGTGCTTGTCAGACTACGATGTGTGGAATAAAGAATCCGGTTTAGGCTGGGATACGGTAGTGGCTGTCCAGTATGCCTTGAGATCAAAAATGCGATTGAATGTGTTAATAGCATTGTCGTATTTGTATGATCACTTTAAAGAAAATATGAAGGACAATGAAATTGATCTTATTTTTTATGATCTCGCTAAAGAAGGACGTGCTATAATTAACTACATGGCTGGTAAAAACGAACAAGAGGTAAGTGCGTACTCGTTCGAAGCGTATGTTGATGAGGTGAAGGTCGTGGCGATAGCTCTAAAGTATTTGATTCTCTTACACCGGACTGGTTAGACGGTAGGAAAATTAAAGCCCTGATGCCATTTTGTATCATGCCAAGTGGTAAAGTCCGGTTCTCTCTTTATGAATGCGTAGAAGACGGCGTAGATTGCTGTGAGGTAAGTAAGAGATTCGGTGGTGGAGGACATGCTGGTGCTGCTGGATTCGTTATAGACGTATCAAGTGACCAGTTTAAGGACTTCCTTGAAAACCATAAACTTA
>OMAQ01001143.1_pt1 | contig 12103 bp, 15 predicted proteins | sample 1673461 | NCBI WGS metagenome assembly OMAQ01 (sample SAMEA103958112, study PRJEB25191) | human gut metagenome | biome: human-associated habitat [ENVO:00009003]; feature: intestine environment [ENVO:2100002]; material: feces | place: Germany | collected 2013/2015
CGCCCATTCCGCCGCCGAAGCCCGCGAGAGTTGCCAAAATATCGGGATTGCTGAAGGTGGGTTTTATAATAAACAATGCGCCAACAAATGCCACGCCGACGGCAACAGCCTGCTTGGGTTTAACCTTTTCTTTAATGAAAATCGCAGAAAAAATCAGCACGAAAAACGGGCTCATTTTATTGAGCATAGAGGCGTCGGCAAGTTCAATTCTGTCCAGCGCGTAAAAATTGCCGAAAACACCCGCTAGGCCGAGTGCAGAGCGAATTATTAAATATTTCATACTGCCCTTTTTCGGCTTAAAGCTTTCGTGCGATTTCAGCATTGCGGCAAAAGCAAAAATCATTGCCACAAAATTGCGAAAGAACACTTTTTGCACGGTGGGTACTTCGCCGGCAAGACGCACAAAGGTGTTCATTCCCGTAAAGCACAAAGCGGAGAGAATTATAAAAATTACGCCCTTTGTTTTTTTATTTACATTATCTAACATAAAAACACTCAATTCAAAAAAAGCATAAAAGGCGAATGATGACATTCGCCTTTAAAATTATGCACAAATTACATTCTGTTAAAACACATACGTGCCGAGTGAAAAATCAGCCGAGCAATTTTTCTGCGGCGGCAAGGCGCGTGCAGATGCAAAGAAGCTCTGCCGCAAGAGAAAGTTCATCAACCGGCGGAAAGCTCGGTGCGATACGGATGTTTTTGTTATTCGGGTCTTTTCCGTAAGGATAAGTTGCGCCGACGGAGGTTAAGGTTACACCCGCCTCTTTGCAAAGCTCGCCAACTCTTTTTGCACAGCCTTCCATAACATCAAGGCTGATGAAGTAGCCGCCCTTCGGAGCAAACCAAGAGGCAATGCCCTTGCCTGCAAGCTCTTCGTTAAGCGTTTTGATAACGATATCAAATTTAGGCTTAAGGATTGCCGCATGCTTTTTCATATGATTGAGCACGCCGTTTGCATCGCCGAAGAAAACAACATGACGGTGCTGATTCATTTTATCATAGCTGATGACCTGAGCACTGAGGCGTGATTTAATCATTTTGATATTATTATCGCTTGCGATTATTGCAGAAATGCCTGCGCCGGGGAAAGTAATTTTTGAAGTTGAGCAAACTTCAACAACCATATCGTCGTTGCCGTATTCGGGAAGCACATCAAAAATGTTGAGCAACTTATCGCCGTCCTCAACCAAATCATGAACGCAATAAGCATTATCCCAAACAATTCTGAAATCCTCGGCTGCGGGTTTAAGAGCCGCAATTCTGCGAACAACATCATCGCTGAAAGTGATGCCCTGCGGGTTTGAATACTTGGGAACGCAGAACATACCTTTAACCGAAGGATCTTTAACAAGCTCCTCAATCGCATCCATATCGGGGCCGTCCTGCTTCATATCAACATTTATCATTTCAATTCCGAAATGCTCAAGAATTGTGAAATGGCGGTCATATCCCGGAACGGGGCAAAGAAATTTAACCTTATCAAGCTTGCACCATGGAGTGCTGCCTGCGCCGTGAGTGTAGCACTGCGAAACATAATCATACATAAGATTAAGGCTTGATGTGGGGCCAACGATAACATTTTCGGGTTTAACGCCCATCAAATCGGCAAAAAGCTTTTTACAGCTCGGAATACCGTCAAGCATACCGTAATTTCTTACATCAACGCCGTCTGAAACATAATCCTTTACATCATTAAGAGCAACGGAAAGATCAAGCTGCTCCTTGCAAGGCTTGCCGCGGCTCATATCAAGCTTAAGGTCGCGCGCCTTAAATTCATTGTATCTTTCTTCAAGGGAAGCTTTTTCCGAAAGAAGCTCTTCCCTGCTCATTTCTGCATAAGTTTTCATATTGCACAACTCCTTTTCCCGAATATTTTATCACTATTTAAATGGCAATGCAATGTATAAAATGATTAGAAAGAGGCTTTAAAAAGCACATAAAACTATAAAATATGCCACATACGGCGGACATATGTTTTTCAGCTGCGGACAATAGACGTTTTTTACAATTATTCGATATTTTGAAAAAAGCCGCTCAGCATGCCGCCGATTCAATAAACCATTTTGATTCTTCAAGAAAAAGATATGTTTCCATTCCCATTATTGAGCAGGTATATCTAATCCCCGCTCCGCCGCTTTTAAGAGATGCTGCAGGGCGAATATCGCGCACTTTATCTATTTCGTATTTTTCATCGTCAAGCTTAATCATAAAGGGAATTATTTTGCCCTCCGTATCGAATTTTGCAAGCACTTCAACATATTTTTTAATCATAATCAGCACATTCCTTTCCAAGTTTTAAAACTTCCGAGCGACTGCTGCTCGGGCTTTTCCTTTGAGGCTTTTAAATCATCCTTACAAAGCAGTGAGGCACGCAAAACCGCCGAATCGCCGAAGCGGCGGCGAATATCATCCATCGTGTGCTCCACCTTTTCCAGCTTTTCGTGGCGCTTTGCATTGCCGGATAAATCGAATTGCAAAAAATCGTCGCCGAAATCGGAAACCGAAACGCCCACGCTGCGCACCGGCTTTACCCAATCGTAATTTTGAACAAACAGCGCCATGGCTTCGTCGAGAATTTCCGCGGAAACATTGCTGCAGGCGGCAAGCTGCCCTTGGCGGGTGAAGCTTTTTAAATCCTTGTCGCGAACATAAATCGTGACCGTTTTGCCCTTTACACCCTGCCTTCTGAGCCTTTGGGCAACGCTTTCGCAAAGCATCATCATCACTGCCTTAACATCTGCATTATTAACCATATCGCGCGGCGTGGTGGCTGAATTGCCAATGCTTTTTGCAGCCTGCTCGTCATCAACGCGGGCAACCGGCGAGGCGTTAAGCCCGTTTGCGTTGCGATAAAGCATTTCACCGTTTTTGCCGAAAACGGAGCGCAAAAGGCCGCAATCCGAATTTGCGATATCCCCAACGGTATATATACCGTAGGAATTTAATTTTTTCGCCGTTGATCTGCCCACAAAAAGCAAATCCGAGCAAGGGCTTTTCCACACAATATCCTTATAATTTTCCTTATTTATAACGGTTACGGCATCGGGCTTTTTATAATCCGAGCCGAATTTAGCAAAAATCTTATTCCACGAAACGCCAACACTGACGGTGATTCCGAGTTCAAACTTAACACGGCGGCGGATTTCGTTTGCAATTTCCTCGCCGCTTTGGCGACAGCCCGTAACATCTATCCAATTTTCATCCAGCCCGAAAGGCTCGATATATTCGGAATAATCCTTATATATTTTGCGCGCCATATTTGAAAAGCGAACATAAAGCGGAAAGTTCGGCGGAACCACCACAAGCTCGGGGCATTTTTGCTTTGCCTGCCAAATCGGCTCGGCGGTTTTTATTCCGTATTTTGAAGCGATTTCGTTTTTCGTTAAAATTATACCGTGGCGATCCTCAACACTGCCGCCAACGGCAACGGGCTTATTGCGTATTTCGGGGCGATGCAAGCATTCCACCGAAGCATAAAACTTATTGCAATCAACATGCAAAACCGTGCGTTCCAATTCATTTCATCTCTTTTTTACTCAAATCGAACATTTGTTCCATTATAACTCAAAGAAGAACAAAAGTCAACATTTCGGCGCAGAAAAGCACAGGTAAATTTAACCGTGCCGCGATTATTGGGCTTGACTAAATCACAGCAATAAATTATACTGAAACCGATAGATTGAGAGGTACACCAAATGGCAATTTGCGATATTGCAGGGCTTAAAGTTGATATAAAGAATATTAAAGGGCGCACCGAAAAACAGGCCATGCCCTATTATTCCGCAAGCCAAAGCGAAAATCAAGAAGCGGACATCACAATAAATGTGACCCCCGAAAGAGTTAAGGCCGCAATGGCAGAGCACCCGGAGCTTAACAGCGACGATTGGGAATATATGCTTACGGGAAGCGATTTTTACACAGAGCTTATTGATTTTAACGGAATCCTGCTTCATTCCTCATGTGTGGCGGTAGACGGAATTGCTTACGCTTTTTCCGCAGACAGCGGAACCGGCAAATCCACACACACGCAGCTTTGGCTGAAGCATTTCGGAGATCGCGCTCACATAGTAAATGACGATAAACCGGCAATCAGATTTATAGACGGTAAAGTTTATGCCTGCGGCACGCCATGGAGCGGAAAATACGATTATTCCACACCGGAAATATTGCCTCTCGGCGGAATTTGCTTTCTTGAACGCAGCAAAACAAACCAAATAAAAAAAGCAGACACATCAAAAGCAATATATAACATTTTTTCACAAACCGTGCGAAAGCTCGGCCCTTCAAAAATGGAAAAGCTTTTTGATGTGCTTGAGAAAATATTTGCAAATGTGCCGATATGGGAGCTTGGCTGCAATATCAGCGATGAAGCCGTGCTCACCTCATACAACGCAATGAAGCCAAAGGAGTGATTTTATGCTTTCGATTATTCTTAATTCCGCGCTTGGAGTTATTTTTGCCGTAACCGCCGTGCTTTCTTTCTGCGGCAAAAGCGCAAATTTAATTGCCGGCTACAACACAGCAAGCGAAGAAGAAAAAGCAAAATACGATGAAAAGAAGCTTTGCAACGGGCTCGGCATCATCACGGCAATAATAGCCGTGCTTGAATTTTCATTTGCGTTTATTTCATACCTTGTGCTTCGCGGCACAATCGCAATGGGCTCAATGCGGATTTTCATTGCCGTTTACATGGTTATAATCATCGCCGCCGTTGCGGCATACATAGCCTACACAAACACCAAATGCAAAATAAAATAAAATTTAACCGCAAGCAATAATTTAAAAACAAAAAAGAAACCGGCGGCAAACGGAAAATTCGTTTGCCGCCGGTTTTTTGCGCTTGTTTATTTGAAATACATATAATACTGGCATTTTATCATGCCGTTATAAAGCTTTCTGCGCTTATCGGCACGCCTGCCGAAGCATTTTTCAAATTCCTCATCCGGTGAAATTATACCATAGCTCCAGCCGTGGCGGGGAGCAAATTTTTCGCCCATTATTTTATATAGGCGCTCCGCCTCTTTTATATCGAGCATACGCTCACCGTAAGGCGGATTTGTTACAAGTGTGCCGTTTTCCGTTTGCGGATTAAAATCGGCAATATCGGCATTTGAAAGGCGCAAAAACTTGTGCATACCCACGCGCTTTGCATTTATATGAGTGAGCGCAAGAGCGTGATCGTCTATATCACTGCCGAAAGCCACAAAATCCGTATCCGTTTTAACAAAATCACGGCAGCGTTCTTTTTCGCTTTTCCAAATGCCCTCGGGAATAATATCCCAATTCTGCGCTGCAAACTCACGGTTTAAGCCCGGCGCAATGTTATGGGCCAGCATTGCGCCCTCAATAAGCACGGTGCCGCTGCCGCAAAACGGGTCATAAAGCGCATGATAATGGCGCAGTTTCGAGAGCGAGCACATTGCCGCGGCAAGCGTTTCCCTGATGGGAGCGTCGTTGGATTCCGGGCGATATCCCCTTTTATGAAGGCCCGCGCCCGAGGTATCGAGCATAACGGTTACATCATCCTTAATAATCGAAAAGCGGATTTGATGAACGGCGCCTGTTTCCCTGAACCAATCGATTCTGTAATCCTCTTTAAGGCTTTCAACAACGGCCTTTTTTATGATTTTTTGGCAATCGGGCACGGAGTGAAGTGCGGAATCGATACTGTAACCCTTAACGGGAAACGCATCGTTTTTACCGATAAAATCACACCAATTTATAAGCTTAACCTTATCAAAAAGCTCTGTGAAGGTGGTGGCTTTAAATCTGTCGCCAACAATCATAATTCTTTCGGCGAAGCGGGAATTTATATTTGCGCGGGCAAGAATATTTTCATCGCCCTCAAAAAACACTCTGCCGTTTTCTGCGCACACATTTTCGGCACCCATAAATTTAAGTTCCTGCGAAACAAGCCCTTCAAGCCCAAAAAGGCAAGTGGCGGTCATATAATAATACATAATTTAAACAATTTCCTTAATTTATTCTATAACGGCAGAAGCGTGCCTTGTAACATGGCAGCCGACATTAACGGCAACGGGAAGCCCTGCGATATGTGTTGGATATGTTTCAATATTAACGGCAAGTGCCGTTGTTTTGCCGCCGAAGCCTTGCGGACCGATATCGAGATCGTTTATTTTTTCAAGCAATTCACTTTCAAATTCGGCATAAAACGGAACGGAATTATGAGACGAAACATTACGGCACAGAGCTTTTTTTGCAAGCAGTGCACAATATTCAAAATCGCCGCCTATTCCTATTCCGAGCACGATTGGCGGACAAGGATTTGAACCTGCATTTTTAACAACACCAACGATAAAATCAATTATATCCTGCCTTGTTGCGCTTGGAGTAAACATTTTAAGTGCGCTCATATTTTCGCTTCCGAAGCCCTTAGGTGCCGCGGTGATTTTGATTTTATCGCCCGGCACAATTCGGGTGTGAATAACGGCGGTGGTATTATCATTTGTGTTTACCCTATCATAAAAAGGATCGCGCACAACGGACTTTCTCAAAAGTCCTTCAACATATCCCTGAGAAACACCCGCATTGACCGCAGCTTCAAAATCATCACCCGTAATATGCACATCTTGACCGATTTCCGCAAATATAACGGCCATGCCGGTATCCTGGCAAATAGGAATATTAAGCTCTGCCGCCGCATCTATATTTGCCTTCAAATCAGAAAGCACAGATTTTGCGGTTTCACTGCATTCGCGCTTTTCACTGCACGAAATGCAATCAATCAAATCCGACGGCAACACTTTATTTGCCTTGATAACAAGCTCTTTAACCGTTTCCGTTATACGCGAAGAAGCAATATTTTTCATATTCTCAACTCTTTCCGACTGTATTAAAAAAGCCTCACCCGCAGCAACCGGGCGTGGTGCAAGCAAATCCGCCGATGAAGATTGCACTTTAAAAAGTAATTTTTTCGGCTGATTTCCAAAAAAGAAGCCGGGACTGAGGGTTGCCCAGAATCCCGGCTTTAACAAACAATATTCAAATTATTTACTGCCCGCCACATCGTAAAACACGATTTCATCGGATTTAACATAGCCTTTTTCGCGGGCTTTTTGCTCGATATATTCATCTCTGTCGTCCGAATCAAGAATTTGCTCAAGCTTTGCATTTTCGGCATTCTGCGCCTGAAGCTGAGCCGTGTAAGCAGCCTCCTGCTTTTTAAGGCGGCTGATATCCGAATACTGCGAAGCGATAATTCCGCCGCAGATAAAGAACATAACAACAAGCCCTGCCAAAACGATTGCAGAGCGTGCTCTTTTATTTTCTTTTAGGCTGCGAAGAAACTTTGCCATTCTTATCACCGGATTTAAACTTATTATGTAATATAAATTTATTATAATACAGCTTATGCATAAATTGCAACACTTTTTTAAAACTTTGTTTCTGTTTTTTAACAAAGTTTTTGAAGCCGACCGCCGCCTGTTTACGCACGGCAATCGTTTTTCTGCTTATAAGCAGCAGGTAAATAACAAGACCGCCGAAATAAGCGGCGGCATACATTGCCCTCATAATGCCGTTATTAAACCCAAGCAGCAAAACAAAAAACAGCAAAGAATATATAACAAAAAACAAAAAATCAAAGAAAAACACTGCTGCCTTGGTTGAAAACGAAAGACCGAAAAAGCGCATTAAATCATAAATCGAGCCGAGCAAAAATCCGCAAATCAAAAACACCACGGCAATTTTAAGCACCGAATACCCTCTTTAAAAAGCCTTTTTCCTTTGATTTTTTACTGCTGTAAACAAGCGCCGAAACCTCGCCGCTGATTTGAAGAACGCCGTTTTTGATATTAAGCTCATCAATATGCAAGGCAGTGCCGCTGATGCTCAGGCAACCATAATCCGTGTAAACGGTTACGCATTCCTCATCAAATGCCTCAACATCCGTTACACCAGTCATTTTAAGACCGTTTCGATTTTCGAGCTGAAGGCTGTGGGGCTTTTTTACTTTTTCTTCCATACAATCACCGTTTAATAATATGAAAAATCAAAGCAAAAAATGATTAAATCGGGCAGGCGTTTAAATCAATCAGTCAGACCGATGAAAGCGATTTTAAAATCATATTGTGCCGGCCCGGATAAAGCAACATAGGATTTATTCAATCAAAGCTGGGTAAACATCTTTGCCGCATCCTCTTTAAGTGCGTGCTCGGTTACGGCTTCAACGCGATATTTTTTAGGCGCTTGGCCGATATTGAGCATGATAACATCGCCGACCTTAACATCATAGGAAGCGCGCTGAACGCGGCCGTTTACCTCTACCCTGCCGGCATCGCAAGCTTCGTTTGCCACAGTGCGTCTTTTTATTATTCTGGAAACCTTTAAATATTTATCCAATCTCATATTTTACCACCAAATCAAAAAAACAGCCGCTCAACGGAGCGGCTGAAAGCAAACTTATTTTACAGCGTTCTTAAGAGCTGCGCCTGCTTTAAAGGAAGGAACCTTTGATGCAGGGATTTCAATAGCTTCGCCTGTGCGGGGATTTTTACCTGTGCGAGCTGCGCGCTCTTTAACTTCAAAAGTACCGAAGCCAACGAGTGCAACCTTTTCGCCGTCTGCAAGAGCTTCTGTTACAGCATCAAGAACTGCCTTAACTGCTGCTTCCGCATCTTTCTTTGAGAGATCTGCTTTTGTAGCAACTGCTGCTACGAGTTCTGTTTTGTTCATTTAAATTCCTCCGTTTTAGCCTTTTCGGCAATTATTATCTTTGCTTTATTCCACAGCTTATCGAGCTCTTCTATTGAGGCGGTTTTCATATCAAGCCCTTCATCGGCGGCAAGTTTTTCCACCAAAAGATATCTTTTGATGAATTTATCGGTGGAGGCGGTTAAAGCCTCTTCACTGTCTGCCCCGATAAAGCGCGAAACATTAACGCAGGAAAACAGCACATCGCCGAATTCCTCCTCAATATCTTTGCCGACACCTGCGGCCAAAGCAGTTTCTAACTCATCAATCTCCTCATGCAGCTTATCGACGGCTCCGTTTATATCATCCCAATCGAAGCCTGCCTTCGCTGCTTTTTCCTGCACCTTTTGCGCACGCATTAAAGCGGGAAATTCGCGCGGCACTTTGATCATTGCCTCGCCTTGCTTTTTCATGCCCTTGGTTTTAAGCTTAACCTGATCCCAATTTTGCAAAGCCTCATCGCTGCTTTGGGCAGCGGCATCGCCGAACACATGCGGATGGCGCACAACAAGCTTTTTGCAAATATCGTTTACAACATCATTAAAATCAAAGCTGCCTTTTTCGCTTTCCATTTCGGAATGCATGGCAACCTGAAGCAGAACATCGCCGAGTTCTTCTTTAAGGCCTTCTGCATCGGCCTTATTTATGGCCTCAACAACCTCATAGGTTTCCTCGATGAAATTCTTTTTTATTGATTCATGAGTTTGTTTTCTGTCCCACGGGCAACCGCCGGGTGATCGTAACACGGTTACAAGCCGAAGAAAATCATTGATATCATAATTATCCTTAATTTCAAAATCGACCGACACCGTAACACCCCTTCAGATCAATTCGTTTAATTAAATGATACTATAAATTCTGCTTAAAATCAAGGGATTATGCAGTTTTTTTACCGTTTGCAAGGCTTTTTATTTCAGAAAAAGAAACAGTTTTTGATAAAATTGTCAATAATACGGCACAAAGCGCATAAATTATGCCGAGCAAAAGAAATCGGCTTATTATTCCGCTGCCCGAAAACAGCGCTCCGTAAATGAAATTCGCCGCAAAATATGAGGCAAGGCAACATATACCGGGCATCAGCAGTGAACGAAAAACAGCAAATTTAACGCCCGCATATTTTGCAAGCAAGAAAATATTTGCCGCAAGAATAATCGCATATGCCATGGCATCCGCCGCAATATTGCCGTAAATATTAACCGCGGCATCGGAAACAAAGCGCAGATTTAAAAGTGCGCGCAAAACGCCAGCCGCAGCAAAGGACGGAATACTTTTTGACGCAAGCCCAACGGACTGGACTGCAAACACCGCCGCGCCCGAAAGCGAAAACAAAATCGTTATGAAGCCGTAAAGCTTTACGACATTATTGCAACCGAGCACAATATCATAGTTTGAATTTTGATAAAGCAGGGTTAAAATTTCTTGTGAAAGCAGAGAAAGATAAAATCCCCCGCCGAACGAAATAAGCGAAATATATTTAAAAATTGAATTTAAAAGAGCAGAAAGGCGTTCACTGCCGCCGCTTGCATGTGCCGCGCTGATTGCAGGCACGGCGGCAACGCCGAGTGCCATGGCTAGCCCGGGCACAAGATTTTTTAAATCGTGTGCGGCGGAAAAAAGGCCATAAACATACGCAACAACATCGGCCTTATCCGTTCCGCTGAGCATAAGGCAATTTTCATAAGCCGCGGCAAGCGCGTTTAAATCGCACATTCCGAGGCTGATTTGAACGGTTGAATGATCGGCAAATTCGGAAAGGCTTTGAATAAGTGCGGAAGCGATAATCGGCGCGCCGAACGAAGCAATTTCGCCTGCAGCGCCTTTAACAGAGCTTTTTGCCGCCGGATAAAGCGCTTTATATTTAACCGAAACATATGCCGAAAGATATGCCCAGCTTATAACGGAGCCTACGGTTACACCCGCTATCGCGGCAGCGGAGGTGAAGGGATAAATTGCCGAAAGTGCCTGCGTCTCATCCGCGCATTTTGCACCGAAAACGGCACCGGTTTTAAGATATTCGGAATACAAAAAGCTCATGGAAAGCTTTGCAAACAGCAAGCCGAACACAAGCTTGAAAACAGCCTCAAGAATTTGACTGACGGAGGTGGGCACCATATTCATATGCCCTTCGGCGAACGCTCTTTTTGCCGAAGCAAGCGAGGAAAAAAACACCGTGGGAGCAAGCGCAAAAACGGCAACGGTGCATTTGGGTGAAGCCACATATTTTGCATAGGGCACTGCGGCGGCAATCATAAACGCCGTACCAAAAAGGCCGACGGCAAAAAACATTATGCCGGATGCTTTTTTCAACCGCGCCACCTGCATTTTATCGCCGCATTCACGGTATTTGCTTATCAAATGAGTGAGTGCAACCGGAAAAGCCCCCATAATAATCGCATGAACAGGCATATAAAGATTATAAGCCATATTAAAATAACCTCGCCCCGTTGCGCCGATATATGCCGTGAGCGGAATTTTATAAACCGCACTTATCGCCTTAACAAGCACGGAAGCCGTTAAAAGCAATGCGGCGGAATTTATGTATTTTTTCTTCAAATCGCCCAAAAAATCACCGTAAAAAAAGCAGTGCAAAAAAAATTTGCACTGCCTGATTTTTATTAAGAAAGTGAGAGAAAAGCAAATGCATTTTCTGCGCCGACGAATTCGGTGCGCTGCCTTTTTTTGCTCTCAACAAACTGAATAATCGTGATTTTGACTTCCGGAGACTTTAAAATTATTCGCCTTTATCTTCCTTGGTTTCATCGGCTTCCTTGTATTCAACCTCAACCTCGCCCGTAACATTGGACGGAGCAACCGATTTAACGGAAAGCTGAACGGCTTTAAGGAAATCCCTTGCCTGGCGAACGAAAGAGTCAACCGCTTCCGTTGAAGCAGATTTCATTTCGTTTTTAAGCTCTTCGGCGTTCTTTTTAAGGTCATCCGCATCCTTGGGCATTTTTGCATCATCAAGCTCTGAAGCAAGTGCGTCAAGGCGCTCCCGATAAGCTGCAATATCCGCAACGGCTGCGGCATATTCATCCTCGTTTACCTCTTCGCCTATATAAGCCGAATACTGAAGCTTGCCGAATTTTTCATACGCCTTGGCCAGCTTTGATTTTACATCCATATATTCAATGCGTTTTCTTGAAAGCTCCAAATACGCCGAGCCTTTTTTATTAAGCACTTCAGACACATTTTTTGCTTTTGAAATCACATCTTCAAAATTCGTGATTTTTGAACCGTTATCGGGCTTTGCCATAAATAACAACTCCTTTTATTTATATTAACGTTAATAACATTATATTACACACGGAATAATATTGCAATACTAAAAGTAATATTTTAAGCCATATTTATAAAATCTTTATAAAAGGAATTTATTTTTTCCTTG
>OMAQ01001155.1_pt1 | contig 12027 bp, 10 predicted proteins | sample 1673461 | NCBI WGS metagenome assembly OMAQ01 (sample SAMEA103958112, study PRJEB25191) | human gut metagenome | biome: human-associated habitat [ENVO:00009003]; feature: intestine environment [ENVO:2100002]; material: feces | place: Germany | collected 2013/2015
CTCGAAAGCCATACAGAAAATGGTATATACCCTTCTCTCCGGAATACAAAACCCACTGCCCGAAACATTGCCCCTTCCCATTATCTCGCGAATGCAACTCATGAGTTCGACCGATGCCCTACGCAACATTCACTTTCCGGTGACGATAGGCCACCTGAGGCGGGCAGAATTCAGGCTCAAATTCGAAGAGTTATTCTACCTGCAATTACACATTCTACGATATACCCGGTTACGGAACCTGAAATTGGGAGGATTCCGTTTCGACCACATCGGGAATTATTTCAACGACTTTTATCATCAAGTGTTGCCCTTCGAACTCACCCAAGCTCAAAAACGAGTCATCAAAGAGATTCGAGCCGATATGGGCAGCGGCAGACAAATGAACAGACTGTTACAGGGAGATGTAGGCAGTGGAAAAACATTGGTCGCGCTCATGAGTATGCTCATCGCCGTAGACAACGGTTACCAAGCCTGTCTAATGGCTCCCACCGAAATATTGGCCACCCAGCATTACGAAGGGCTGAAAAAGATGGTAGAGCCGTTAGGACTACGTATTGAACTACTCACGGGGTCGGTATCTAAAAAACGAAGAGCTCCCATTTTAGAAGGGCTCCTCACCAGAGAAATAAACCTGCTGATAGGAACCCATGCCCTTCTGGAAGACTCGGTAAATTTTGCGAATCTGGGTTTTGTCGTCATCGATGAGCAACATCGGTTCGGGGTAGAGCAACGGGCTCGGCTTTGGAGAAAAAATAAAATTCCGCCACACATTTTGGTCATGACTGCCACCCCCATTCCCCGGACTTTGGCCATGACCGTTTATGGCGATCTCGACGTATCGGTCATCGACCAACTGCCCCCCGGACGCAAACCCATACAAACACTCCTTCAATACGATAACAAAAGAGCCCAGCTATACGCTTCTTTGCGCAAGCAACTACAAATCGGGAGACAAGCCTATATCGTGTATCCGCTCATACAGGAAAGCGAGAAGAGCGACTTGAAAAATTTAGAAGAAGGATATGAACACATTCGGGAAATTTTCCCCGAATATCAAGTGTGCATGGTACATGGAAAAATGAAAGCGGCCGAAAAGGAAACCGAGATGCAAAAATTCGTATCGGGAGAAGCCCGCATTATGGTGGCGACTACGGTCATAGAAGTCGGGGTGAACGTACCCAATGCATCGGTTATGATCATCGAAAACGCCGAACGTTTCGGTCTGGCTCAGCTACACCAGCTCAGAGGGCGTGTAGGTCGTGGCGCCGAACAATCGTATTGTATCTTGATGACATCTTATAAAATCAACCAAGACACCCGAAAAAGGCTCGAAATCATGGCAGAAACCAATGACGGGTTTCGCATTGCCGAAGCCGACATGCAAATGAGGGGACCGGGGGATATGGAAGGGACTCAGCAAAGTGGAATTGCATTCAATTTACAAATCGCCAACTTGGCAAAAGATGCACAAATATTGCAAGTAGCTCGCGATGAAGCAGGTAAACTGCTAGATTCCGATGAATTGTTAGAACGACCCGAAAACCAAATCGTACGAAAAGAACTAAACCGTATTTTCGAAAAACAAAAAAACTGGGGATTAATCAGTTAAATAAAAAGTTTTCACTATTTTATGTTGTAAAACATGTTTACACATAAGGATATATAAATCAATGTTTTATATGAAAAACACAAACAAATCGGCTTACTAGATACCTAAATTTTGTTAACCAACCAGAACACATTCCTCCAAAATTCATTATCTTTGAAAAGTGTGTGCAAAAATATACGCATCTTTCTTTGGTGAACTTAATAAAAAGGCTACTTCGACTATTTATTTTAGGACGCGGCTTATGCCAGAATTAGATAAATAAAATGTATTTCGGAAAAACAAAACATTACATTCTACCTCTCCTGCTTGCATTCTCGCTAGGTAACTTAAATGCCCAGCACAATAGGAATCTCTCCACTCACCTACACTCCAAACAACACCAGGACCTCATCGCAGGGCAACAAAACATACACAAAGAAATAAACTTGGTCGATTCCATCGCCCTACTCGAAATGCTCGAAGAAGAGGAAGAGGAGTTTCCCGGTATCGATATTTATGGAGAAAATTGGGATCAAACATGGGTAAACCCATACAAAGTCCCGATAGACAAATTGCCCGAATCCGCTACTATCGACGTCTCGGAATATTGTATGCCCATCATTGGCCATGTTACATCGAACTACGGTTGGCGACGCAGACGCATGCACAGAGGAGTGGATTTGTCGCTTCATATCGGAGATACGATACGTGCGGCCTTCTCCGGGAAAGTGAGATTAACACGATATGAACGCAGAGGATACGGATACTACGTAATCATTCGTCATGGCAACGGCCTCGAAACCATATACGGCCATCTCTCCAAATTCTTGGTTAAGCCCGATCAAATCGTAAAAGTGGGAGAACCCATTGCTTTGGGAGGTAACACGGGACGCTCCACGGGCCCTCATTTGCACTTCGAAACGCGCTATTTGGGAATGGACATCAATCCCAATAAGATTTTCGACTTTGTAAATCAAGTGCCTCATACCGACCAATATACTTTCAATCCGAAAGAATTAGCCAGCAGCTTGGGATACGGCAGATACAAGGGCAGTAACAACGGAGCGAAATACGTATCCTATCGAGTTAGAAAAGGAGATTCACTATCAAGGATAGCCAATAAATACGGTGTCTCGATCAGTCATCTGTGCAAGCTCAACGGGATTAAGCGAAACGGAGTATTGCGCGAAGGCAAAATCTTACGAATAAAATAAAATACAAAAAGAAATAATTTCATTTCCACTAAAACAAATTGCTTCTTTCTATAAAAGGCATTAACCGAAGGGTTAATGCCTTTTTTAATACATTCGACTCGGCTGCCGAGGGCTTTGCCAGAAATTTCGATTCAGCAGAAAATTCGTGGGGCAGGCTTGAATCTTAGCGACGAATCTCTTATCTACAACCACATTCCAATCTTTTCGGAGAGTGGTTAAAAAGTAGCCGAATAGATTTTCGATAAAATTCAGCCTCCCCCTCTGCTCATCACAGATAAGATAGGGAGAGTACCCGCAAAGCGAGAAGTATAAAATCTATCCTTATGCCAAAACAAGAAATACCACTTTTAAACCTCTCCCTCTGTGTTTCCGTAAGGGAATATAGGGGGAGTGCCCGCAGGGCGAGGGGGTTAAATTCTACAATCAAAAAATCCTATACCCCAAAAACGATGACAGCCTTTTCAATCTCTGCGCAAAAATTACCGTTCCTTCGGCAAACTCTCTACATCACAGCAAGAAAAGTGCAAAGAACCGATAACTCCAAAAATATAAATATCTCCCTCTTTTTTCTAAAAAAGTTCGATCATGCCATAAACAACAGACATACCGGTTCTACATTTGCCTGAAAAAACAGACGTATGGAAACACAAGAACAGATTCTGAAAGAACAACGATTGAGAATAGAAGTGTTGAGACATCAACTCCTATTACGTTATTACGAACTGCTGCTCTCGTTAGACGTACTGACACAAGCTGCGGAAGTAAAAACTTTGATGGGCTACATCAACACCCTCGAACGATATGCCAAGCGATTCGAGAATAAGCCCTCGAAGAAAGAAGCCGGGAAGAAAGGACGGAAAAATACGGCCGACGAGACGACTGCCGATGATATCCACCCCGAAGCCTCTATCTCTCTATCCGAACACGCAAAGGAACTCTTCGATATGATGGCTCTTGACGACAACCTGCCATCGGAAGAAAACGAATTGCCTGCTGACATCGACGACTTCCTGAAAGCCGGATATGCCCGTTTTCTCGAACAGCAAAAACTACGAGCCCATAAAAATACGCCACATATCTATCCCGATAAAATGTAAGCATATCGACACCCCTCATCATAAAAGGAACACTGAAATCCTCATGAGGACAAAAAATATTCAAACATAAAAACAGGGTATCAGAGCTATAAAATAAAAAGAAAAAAAACAGCTCTGACTTGCAACTATTTACCGAACAAGGCACGATATTTATACAGCAAATCGCTGTACTGCGACAAATGTCTGATGGGTAACAGCGATACCGGAGAGTAGCAATCGACATGAATACGATAATAATCGCCATATCCGTTTTGCAACGCCTTGTCGAGATAGGAAATCGACTTGTCGACATCAAAACCGGCATACATGCAGGCTAAATAAAAATAATCGATATTACGAACCGACCCGGAAGCCAAAAGCGAACGCTCCCACTCCTCGGCCTGTTTTTTCAGATGAAGTCTCGCAAATGCGATTCCTTTCAAATTATTGCCATAAGCGGCAGACGTACCGTCCAAGCTAAGTACTTTGCGGTAATCCGCCTCAGCAGCTATACGATTTTCCATACCATATTCTTGCGTATAAGCCCGTGCCAAATAAGAATACGGTTCATCGGGAGCTGCGACGACAGCCTCGTTATAACAACTTATCGCCTGCCCGAAGTCGCCTTCGTCATAGGCAATCATTCCCCTTTCCAGACAAATCGCCACATTCGACGGGTCATATACCGCCGCTTGCCGAACAGCTTGTTCGGCAGCGGCAAGATTGCCGTCTCCCCTCTCGATTTCAGACAACAATCGATAATATTCGGCATTCTGCGAATCTTTCTCTATCGCTCTTTTTATATCGGCTCTCGCTTCGTCGAATCGGGTCAACCTCGACAGACAAAAGGCCCGGTTATAATAGACCGTATGAAAATTGAAAAAGTTCTCCTCCACGATCGTATTCCAATCACGCAAAGAAGATGCATAATCATAATGGTCTTTATAAATGGTGGCACGCACATAATAAAGCATACCCTGCCGGGGAGAACGTTCGATATTCCGATTCAACCCTTCGATAACGCCGTTATACGACTCGTTACTATAAGCGACCAGCTTTTGTATCGCTCCCGAATGCCCATCATCGAGCGAGACGGCATAGACCAAATCATCGACTGCTTCGGGCATCATGTCCATCTCCTTATAAATCTCGCTGCGCTCCAAATAAATCTTCGGATCTTTGGGCGAGAGATTGACAGCCTGAGCTAATAAATCTTTCGCTCTCACAGGCTGACCGGTATGAGCCTCGACTCGCGCCAATCCCATAAATGCGCTTTGACTGCGAGTATCCATGCGCAACAAATGGTTATAGTCGATTTTAGCCATATCGTATTGTCCCAACTGGCACAGCAGATCTCCCCGGTCTTTCAGAGCCAACCGATGGTTAGGGACTAATCGTAAAGCACTGTTCAAATCGGTCAAAGCAGACTTGGTCTCTCCCCTTTCCGACAGAATCTTGGCTCTCAACAAATAAGCCTGTGCCAAATCGTCCTTCTCTTTTCGAGGAAAATATTTAATCGCATTGTCGATATCCGACAAAGCCTTTTTCATATCCCCCTGTCCGAAATAAGCCATAGCCCGGCTATAATACGTTCTGTAATCCTGTGGATTGGCAGCCAATTCCTCGGCATATACCTCCATCATGGCTTTCACCAAATCATCGTTTTCCGTCGCATGAAGAGCAAACGACGACGTGAAAAAACAAAATAAGATACCCCCTATAAAACACCTGAGTCGAGAAACCATTGTCAAACAGCTTTTATATGTTACTTATCTTTACTACCCAAAGACATTACAGCCTGCCGAATGCACACCAACCTTGTCAGCAAGCCTTCCAAAAGATCCAACGGCAACATATTGGCTCCGTCCGATTTAGCTTTACACGGTTCGGGGTGAGTCTCCATAAACAACCCATCGACACCCACAGCGATACCTGCCCGGGCGATAGTCTCTATCAATTCCGGCATTCCTCCGGTCACGCCCGAATCTTGATTGGGTCTTTGCAACGAATGTGTAGCATCAAGAATAACCGGGAAACCGAACTTCTGACCAACAGATCTTGATAACCGAAAGAAGTTCCTCGTTCTGTAATCATCACATCGTTATTCCCCGCATCCACGACCTTTTGAGCGGCAAACTTCATGGCCTCGGGCGACAGGAATTGACCTTTCTTGATATTCACCACTCGCCCTGTTTTTGCAGCAGCCACCAACAAATCGGTCTGGCGACACAAAAATGCCGGAATTTGCAACACATCGACATACTCGGCAGCCATCTTAGCCTCCTCGGCCGTATGGATATCGGTAACGACAGGTATTTTGTATGTATCGGCGACTTTCCGTAATATTTTCAAAGCCTTCTCATCACCTATCCCGGTAAACGAATCAAGGCGAGAACGGTTGGCCTTGCGATAAGAGCCCTTGAAAATATAGGGTATCTGCAACGATTCTGTTATCCCGACGATCTTTTCCGCAATATCCATCGCCATGTACTCTCCTTCTATGACACAAGGACCTGCCAACAGAAAGAAATTACCGCTATCGGTATATTTAAGATTTTCGAGTTTCATTATTTCGATTTTAACTGATTCAACACTTGTATCGTATGGCAGGCAACTACTCCGGCCGTTTCCGTACGCAACCGGCTCTGCCCCAACATCACCGGCTGAAATCCACAGGCAATAGCCTGTTCTACCTCTTCGGGGCTGAAATCGCCCTCAGGACCTATCAAAATCAAAGCATTCTCTCCCGGGCTATATATCTCGGAGAGTTCTTTCCGCTCGCCCTCTGCATAGCAATGAGCAATAAATTTCTGTCCATCGAAAGGACGGGCGACAAAGTCCGAAAAGGCTTCCATTTCGGACAATCGGGGCAAAACAGCCTTTAAGGATTGCTTCATCGCCGAAATCAGAATTTTGTTCAGACGATCGAGTTTTAACTCTTTCCGTTCAGAGAATCGGCATTTCAACAAAGCAATCGAATCAATGCCTATCTCCGTGACTTTTTCGGCAAACCACTCCATTCTATCGAGATTCTTCGTCGGCGCAATCGCTACATGCACTTGTGCCCGCCACGGATTGGGAACTTTCGATTTTTTCAATATCCGTATGCCACAACGCTTCGGATGCGCCAGAACGATTTCGGCCAGATATTTATTTCCTCCCCCATCGACAATTCCAATCTCATCACCTTCGCCCATACGCAAAACTCTGACACAATGCTGGCTTTCCGCCTCAGGGAGCTCATGCACACTTTCAATATCGGGAGCATAAAATATCTGCATAGGACCTCGTTAAAAGATTAAACTTTCTCTGCCTTGACTTTGGCTTGATGTTTATAGTGGAACGTCAATGCAAACAAAATACCGATTACACAAGCATAAGCCGCAAAGATAGTCCAACATGCCGGCCAGTCTGTCACCACGCCATTCTCGCTATGATAAGCGATAACCAACCCAGCACCGTAACCGCCCACGATAGAACCCAGTCCATTCGTCATCATCATGAAGATACCCTGAGCACTGGCTTTTATGGAAGCGGGAGCCTCATCGGCAATGAAAAGAGAACCCGACACATTGAAGAAATCGAAGGCCATACCATATACGATCATCGATAATACCAAGAATACGACCGGGAAGCCCTCGGGACCGCCGATTGCGAAGAATCCAAAACGCAATACCCATGCCATGAAACTGATGATCATCACCCTCTTAATACCGTATCGGCTCATAAAAAACGGTATCGCCAGAATAAAAAGAGTTTCCGATACCTGAGAAAGAGAAGAGAGTATGACCGAATATTTCACAGCCCAAGCCTCGGGGTGAGTCGCCTTGAAGCTATCGAGAAAAGGAACGCCATACATATTGGTCACTTGAAGGGCTGCCCCCAACAAAAAAGAGAAAAGCAAGAATACGGCTGTACGGTAATTCTTAAACAAAACCAAAGCATCCAATCCCAACACAGACATGAGCCCGTTATTCTTCATCGCCTTAGCCGGAGGACAAGCCGGTAAAGTGAAGCAATAAAGTCCCATTGCGGCAGAGGCACACGCAGCCATAATCAACTGCCCATTATTGGAACTGAACCCGGTGAGGTTATCTATCCACATAGCGACGATAAACCCTATCGTTCCCCAAACTCTCACGGGAGGATAGTCCTTAATGCGGTCCAATCCGGCTTTATCGATAGCATTATACGCAACGGTATATGACAATGACAGAGTGGGCATATAGGCCAGCATATTGACCAACATCGCTATTTTGAACAAATCATAATCGGTAACGAACGCCGCACAAAAAAGAGAAATAGCTCCGACCCAATGCAGAACTCCCATCAGCCGTTCGGCATTCACCCACTTATCGGAAACCACACCTATAAGCGCAGGCATAATAAGAGAAGCTATACCCGATAGAGCAAACACACTGCACCGTCGAAAGCCAAGCCCCCGTCTTCAACGGGTGTCGTCATATATAATCCCAATGTACAGAGCCACGATCCCCAGATAAAAAATTGGAGAAAATTCATGACTATCAGTCGAATTTTTACACTTTCCATATTCTTGCGTTTGTGTTGTAATAATTTCCTTTTTTACAGGACATGGTTTAGATTATCTGTCAAAAATAAAGCCGATTGAGCACTGGAATACCTCACTTGTCCGAGCATCTTACCGACATGCGGCTTATTTCATGCAAATCTAAAAAAATATCGGTGTTCTTACAAGTTATTATCTCTTTTATTCAGCTCATCTTGAATACGAGCGGCTTCTTCATAAGCCTCGGAAGCAATAGCCTTTTCCAAGCGTTCTTTAAGTTCCTTACGGGAACAATTCGACAAACTCTTTTCTTCGGGGAGTTCTTCTGTCTCTACGACTTCTTTACCTTCATTTTCTTCATAAACAAATCCTGCCTCGTCTATAATATTCTGCATGACATATATGTCGGACCGTGTACGCAAAGCTATGGCTATTGCATCGGAAGTACGGGCATCGATACGAATCTCACGCGTACCATCGTCAAAAAGCATTTCCGAGGAAAAAACTCCATTCTCAAATTTATAAATACAAACCTCTTTCAAACGAATGCCGAAACCGTGAGAGAAACTCACAAAAAGATCATGAGTAATCGGACGAGGCGGAACAATACCTTCCAAAGATATAGCTATAGACTGAGCCTCGGACACTCCTATCACGACAGGAATACGACGAGGCCCATTTTCTTCGGCAAGCACCAAAGCATATGCACCTTTTTGTACTTGACTGTAAGTCAACCCCAACACCTTTAATTTTATACGAGTATCCACGTCACCACATTTTTAATCATACAAATATAGCGAAAGGCGAGTGCAAAGACAAACGGAAATCACATTTCCGACTTGACTCTGCCGAACCGTATCCTATATTCTACAAATATAATGAAAGGTGTGTGCAGAATAAAACAAATACGCTTGTTTTTCATACCGAATCGTATCTTATCTCTCGGTTTGGCAAAGATCTCCTCCTCTTTTGTTCAGGCTCAGAGGGAACTATTATTTATTCTATTCCGAATACAAGAAGCATCGTTACAAAGTAATTACTCCACTACCGACGCAAATATGGCGTTCCTTATCGTACACGACAGCAAATTGTCCGGGAGCAATACCCTGTACCGGTTCCTTCGAAGAGATAGAATACGACTTGCCCTCCTTAATTAAGAGACCTGACGTAAAATCGGGGGTATGCCTGTTCTTAAAAGTTATCTCGACAGGCGATTCCATCTCTCCCCACGGGTCATCTGTAATAAAATGGAACTCCGCCAACTTTAAAACCTTCCCATATTGTTTCTCCGTTCCATACCCGTTCGATACGAATATCGTATTGGTATCGACATCTTTCGCCACGACGTACCACGGACCGCCACTCAATCCGAGTCCCTTCCGTTGTCCTATCGTATGAAACCAATATCCCTTGTGAGATCCCAATATCTTACCGGTTTCGAGCTCTACTATCGCCCCTTGTCGTTCGCCCAAATGTCGACGGATAAACGCATTGTAGTCGATATTCCCCAAAAAGCAAATACCTTGACTGTCACGTCTGGAAGCATTAGGGAGCTTAGCCGAAACAGCCATCTCCCGAACCTCCTGTTTCAATAAATCGCCGATAGGAAATAGCAAATGGGAAACCTGCACAGAGTCTATCTGTGCCAGAAAATCGGTCTGATCTTTCTTTTTATCTCTTGCCGTGGAGAGATAAATTTTACCATTCCTCTCGGTCGTCGTAGCATAATGGCCGGTAGCCGTTTTATCGAACGCATGCCCCCAACGTTCCTCAAAGAAACCGAATTTGATCATTTTGTTACACATCATATCGGGATTAGGGGTTAATCCGAATTTCACCGTTCGCAAAGCATATTCCATGACATGGTCCCAATATTCCCTATGGAGAGATACGACTTCAAACGGAAGTCCGTACTTACGCGCAATATAAGTACACATTTCTATATCCTCCTCGGCCGAACAGTCGCCTTCGTCATTGTCCATTCCTATGCGAATGTAAAATAAAGTCGGGTCTATCCCTTGCTCCTTCAGCCGATGCACAACAACGGCACTATCCACTCCCCCAGATAATAATACGGCTACGTTCATCTATTCGTTCTCTAATTCCAGTTCCGGTGATACCTGTCTTTCAAAATTAAACTTCTTCCATGCTTTCTGACGAGGTTTCTAAATGAAAAGTCTTCACAAAGAAGGCATCCGCAGAATATCGTCCGGGACCCGCAAGCAGTATAAAAGTATAAATTCCCAAATAAAGCAACGGTAATTCTGCCGTCGACAGGCTAATCGGAGAAAAGGTAAAAAAAGCTGCAATAATCATAGAAAACATCAACGGTAAAACCGCCAACCTTGTCATAAATCCCAACAGCACTAACGAGGAACAACCAACCTCTACCAATATGATAAGGATTAACGACAACTCACTACTCATTCCCATAGTTGCAGGAAACGCAGATTTCAAAGTATCGAACTGTTCTATTTTGGCGATGCCGTGAGTCAGCATCATGAAACCGATAAACACCCGTAACCCTAGTTTTGCCCAATCGGACAATCGTTCACACAACAAAAAGCGGGAGACCGTTTTAGCGAAATTCTTCATATTCAATTTTGTTAATTCAATATTAAATAACAACCGAATTGTTCAAATAGATTAAATAGAAAAGACTTTGTGGTCGATTCTTCCTTTTTCAGGTGTTATTGGGTCAAAAAAAACTATGCTCACGCACAGAGGGGATCTCAAATGGACGATTCACATCGTTTACACAGAATCAAAACCACAAAGTCTTTTTACTTATTTTCCTTCAATATCTTTTCTACTTCTTCCAGCGAAGTATTACGTAATATTATCTTTTTATCTTTATCCAACAAATACAAAGCAGGCATAATCCTCAAATCGAAATAACGGTCTCCATTTTCCATAGAAGCCACCACCCACTCTTTGGGATATTTCTCAACACTGCCCAACCATTCGTCCGTCTCTCCATCGGGATAAACCGACAAAATAACGAGTCGTCCTTCTCTTACTTCTTTCAATAAGGACTGCGAAACACTCAACCTCAAAGTAGTCAACGAGCAATCATCGCATTCGGGATCGTTAATATATAACAGGACAAAAGGAGCTTTTAATTTCTTAACACGGAACTTCTTTTCTTTTCCCGGTAATTTATATTCAAAGTCGGTCAATTCCATTCCCAATTGGTTTTTAGTCAAAACATCATATTGATAGGAATAACGCAACTTACGTAACTTATCCACTTTTTTCGAATCGAGCACCGCTTTTACAAACGGCAAATAGGCTTCCTCGCTAACTAAATGCCCTTCTCCACTATATAGATATTTATCGGCTATATCGGCATACATCAACAATATATCTTCATCGCTCGAAGCCCGCTTCAATAAAATATCAATAGATTTCAATGTGCTCTCTCGTGAAGCGATACGCATAATAGAGGTAAAATCGACGAAAGCCTGTTCCGGAATTTCCCTCGCATCCAAATATGCGCGGTTTTCAATATCAAAATTATCCCAATAATGGGTAATTAAGTATTCGCTTCTAACATCGGGCGTCACCAAACTATCGGGAATATCGGGCAACTGATATGGACGGACAGAATCTTCTTGTGCC